>ERZ1066124.79-NODE-79-length-92178-cov-25.923624_pt1 | contig 92178 bp, 84 predicted proteins | sample MGYA00382771_ERZ1066124 | MGnify/ENA primary metagenome ERZ1066124 (study PRJEB33369, sample SAMEA5778354) | biofilm metagenome | biome: Industrial cooling water; feature: Water cooling tower basin; material: Biofilm | place: United Arab Emirates | collected... | reverse complement strand
CAGTTGCCTCGAAGAAGTCCGTTTTCCTGATTTTCATATTGCCCAGGAACTACCTCTCAACAAAGTGATGCCAATTGAATTTACGCCGGATAAACCTGGCAGATATGAGTTTACTTGCGGGATGAATATGTTTCGAGGTGCTATAGAAGTTCAAGGAGTCGATTCTACTATCGCAGTACAACCATCCAGTGTTGACAAGAACGGGAAAGCATCTGCGCTTCACTTCACTGACATGCATCACCATTCATAAACCGATGTCGCCTATCCTCTTGCCTCTCCAGTCAACTGGAGAGTTTAGGATAGAGATGACTGAGTTTACGAGCATAGGAGTTGAATATGTTAGTTCAAGAACAGACAAAATTAATTGGTTCAGTTGCTAAGGAAAGTGGCGTACCAATTAAAACAATTCGCTACTATGAAGAGTTAGGTCTACTCAAAACATCGGGGAGAACGGAAGGTGGATTTAGAATATTCAGTTCTGATGTTTTAGCTCGGTTAAACTTTATTAAACGAGCGCAGAGACTGGGGTTAAGTCTAGCAGAAATTAAAGATTTTTTAGATATTCACGATCGCGGCGAGTTACCTTGCGAACATGTCCAAATAAAATTGTCAGATAAGATTTCAGAAATCGAGCAACAAATTCAGCAGCTACAGATTCTCAAACTAGAGTTAAAAGGGTTACTCTCTGGTTGGGAGACAATACCAGAAAATCCCGAACAGACAATTTGCCCTATTATTGAAGGTGCGTAAACAAGCTTCTGCTCGCCACGAGTCTGCTGGCACTGCTATCAGAGATTTTCTTAGTAAAGGAACAAAAAACGACGTTAAGACTGAAAAGCAAATGGAGTATGCGATTGCCTCTTGCGATTGGAAGTCCTTACATCTTCCAAATTATTGCTACTAAGCGTATCATCATAAGTATTTCGGGTTTTTAGCTACTGATAAGGAGTATTATTAGAAGTCTCAGCCGATCGCTTTTCTCTTAATGAAGTTTATTGTTTTACTGTAAAAACGCCATCGATCGTGAAATTATGAGCAAGTCACCTCGACTAGGAAACATTAGCCCGATTATTCCGGCGGGTAATGATATGGAAAAGGCGATAGCTTTCTATGAAGACCAGCTTGGCTTCATCACAATCCATAAAGAAGGCGATCCCGTGACAATGGCTATTGTCAAACGTGACTCGGCAGAGATATTCCTTCAAAAGAACGACGATCGGCACCTGGCAGAATGGACTACGTTTCGCATCCACGTCGAACACGTTGAGCAACTTTATGAGGAGCTTCAGGCAAAGGGCAGCGAGATGATTCATCCCAATGGCAAGCTTGAGATGAAGCCTTGGGGAACAAGAGAGTTTGCAATCCTAGACTCGGCAGGTATCTGTATCACCTTCTACGAATTCTCAAACTGAACGTGACAAGTGTATGGGCTTAGCGACAAAATTTGTTCTGTCACTACGAAAACCCCTATCAAATTTTCTTGTTTCTCTAGTTCGCCACTAAAGCTTAGTACGATTTGAGTTATGAAATACTTCAAAACTTAGTATTTCAAAGGTTTTAGACATATTCTCGCTCTTCTTTATTTCACTGGCAACCGCTCTGCCAGTTTACTACGTCAACCTTAAAAACTGTGCTGAAAAAGCAATAAACACAGTCTGAGGCTCGGTTATTAGCCGCTTCTAAGTTTACCACTAACATCAATGTAGTTTTTACATTTAGTGCTTCTTTCAATTAAGCACTATCTATTTCATGCTTCAAATCTTCACCACCAGTTAGCTCTATTTTGGTTTACCCCCTTGACTCTCCAGTTAGCTAGAGAATTTAAATTAGTTTTAGTTCTAATGAGGAAAAGAAATGACTAAGATTGGTTTATTTTTTGGAACTCAAACCAGCAACACGCAAACTGCGGCAGAAATAATTGAGAAAGAGTTTGGCGGAGATAGTGTTGTTGACTTAAATGACATTTCCAAGGCTGAAGCAAGTGATTTTGAAGGCTATAACTATATCATCATCGGTTGCCCTACCTGGAATGTTGGCGAGTTGCAAAGCGATTGGGAAAACTTTTTTGATGAATTAGATAGCATTGATTTCAGCGGTAAAAAAGTTGCCTATTTTGGCGAAGGCGACCAAGTAGGCTATCCAGACACTTTTCAAGATGCTATGGGCATGTTAGAAGAAAAAATTACGGAACTAGGTGGCGAAACAGTTGGCTATTGGTCTATAGATGGTTACGAATTTAGTGATTCTAAAGCCTTGCGTGATGGTAAGTTTGTCGGTCTGGCATTAGATGAAGATAATCAATCAGATTTAACAGATGAGCGCATCAAAACTTGGGTGAGTCAACTGAAGCAAGAATTTGGTCTGTAGGTCGTTATGACAGGTGACTCATCAACCTGGGAACTATTAAACGATCTGCCAGGTTGACGAACCCAAACAGGAAAAGTCCTTGCGTTGTCAAATGTGTTGGCGAAGGATGACGCACCAATTCTTCCTCACACTGCAAAGCCAAACTTTCCCTACTTCACAAGCCGCGATCGCCCTGATTCATCGAGATGTAAACCATGTTCGTCGATTTTTTCATCAAGCGACCCGTCTTCGCTATTGTCTGCGCCCTTATCATCTTGCTAGTCGGACTGATTAGCATTCCCACATTACCCATAGCACAGTTTCCCAACATCAGCCCCACGCAAATCGTCGTCAGGGCAAACTACGTTGGGGCAAGTGCCACAGTCGTAGAAGAAACGGTGACAAACGTATTGGAACGGGAGATTAATGGCGTTGAGGGCATGAGATACATGGCTTCAACCAGCAGCAACGACGGTACTAGCAACATCACGGTTACGTTTAGATTAGGGTATAATCCCGATACCGCATTGGTGAACGTTCTCAACCGAGTCTCTGTAGCCGAACCGCGACTACCAGACGTGGTACAACAAACGGGAGTCTCCGTCAGCAAGCAATCGAGTGCAGCCATTTTGGGCATCGCCGTTTACAGCCAAGAGTCAGACAAATACGACGAGAACTTCATCAGCAACTACATGGATCTTTACGTCCTCGATAGTCTAGAAAGAGTCGAGGGCGTGAGTAACGTGGCTCGGTTTGGCGAGCGCCGCTATGCCATGCGACTGTGGCTGAATCCGACTCAGATGGCAAGTCGAGGCTTGACTACTCAAGACGTGGTAGATGCGCTCGACGAGCAGAATATCCAGTTGGGAGTCGGACGGATTGGGCAACCACCTGCTGCCAACGAGCAGCTATATCAAATTGACGTACAGGCTCAGGGTCGGCTGAAAGAAGCAACCGAGTTTGAGAATCTGGTGTTAAAAACGGGTGCAGATGGTACGCTGGTCAAACTCAAGGATGTGGGGAGAGCAGAATTAGGAGCTGAAGATTACAGCTCTACAGCTAGCTATAGCAATCGCAAGGCAGTGGGCTATCAAATCTTTCAGCTCCCTGGCAGTAATGCTTTAACTGTTGCTGATGGAGTTAAAGCTGAATTGGCACGACTGGCAAAGGATTTTCCTCCTGGTATTGTCTATGAAATTCCTTATGATGCAACTCTATTTGTAGAGGAGTCGCGCCAAGAGGTAGTAAATACTTTGTGGCAAGCGATCGCCCTTGTCGTCCTAGTAATTTTCGTTTTCTTACAAGACTGGCGTGCTAGCCTGATTGCCGCGATCGCAATTCCAGTTTCTTTAATTGGCACTTTTGCCTTCGTTAAAGCATTCAATTTCTCCATCAACAGCCTGACATTGTTTGGCATCATTCTGGCAACTGGAATGGTCGTCGATGATGCCATTGTCATTGTCGAAGATATTGCTCGTTTGATGAAAGAAAAAGGGCTAAGCCCACTTCGGGCTGCATCTGAGGCAATGCACGAACTATTTGGAGCCGTAATTGCGACTTCACTCGTACTCATGGCAGTATTTGTTCCAGTTGCTTTCTTTCCAGGCTCTACCGGACAGCTCTACCAACAGTTTGCCCTCACCATTGCCTTTGCGATCGGCGTTTCCACCTTTAATGCTTTAACGCTCACGCCTGCGCTTTCTGCCTTGCTATTACGCCAAGAGTCGAGATATCCAGGGGTCTTAGGCTGGATTTTTACTCGGTTGAATCGGTTTCTAGACTGGGTGCGCCGAGGATATCAGCAGACGCTCCACCTCCTAACACGCATAAAGGCGATCTTAATTGCAGCGTTCGTTGGATCGTTATTTCTCACAGCTTGGCTTTACCTTCGCACGCCGCAAGCCTTTCTTCCCGATGAAGACCAAGGCTATTTTATCAACCTGATTCAGGGACCGGATGGCACTTCGCTCAACTACACCAGTCAAGTTATCGAGCAGGCTGAAACTATACTGCTAAAAAATCCCGAAGTTGCCGGAACGTTTGCTTTGGGCGGTTTTAGCTTTACAGGTAACACTGCCAATCAAGGTTTGATTTTAACACCGCTCAAGCCTTGGGGCGATCGCCAACAACCTCATCAATCCGCTCAAGCGGCGATCGCTCAAGTCCAAAAACCCCTTGCTTCAATTCTGGAAGCAACCGTACTTCCCGTAAATCCTCCGGCGATTCAAGGTTTAGGTAGTATAGGCGGTTTTGTCTTTCAGTTGCAAGATCGGAGTAATAACAACGAGATCGATACCCTCGTACAAACGATGGGTAAGTTGTTAGAGCGTGCTAACCAGACACCAGAATTGCAAAGGGTATTCAGTACCTATACCGCTAATGCCCCGCAGTTACTCGTTCAAGTCGATCGCGATAAAGCTAAAGCCTTACAAGTGCCGATTGACGAGATCTACGGCACGCTACAAATTTTTCTCGGTTCGCGCTACGTCAATGATTTTGAAGCATTTCGACAGACTTACCGAGTTTACGTCCAGGCAGATACGCCGTTTCGGTCTAACCCCAAGAATATTGGTCAACTGTACGTGCGATCGCAAACGGGTGAAATGATTCCCCTGAGCAATCTCGTCAGCGTTACGTCTACTACGGGACCGCAAACAATTAATCACTACAACCGATTGCGCTCGATTGAAATTAATGGTACGTCAGCTCCTGGCTTCAGTTCCACTCAAGCTATCGAAGCAATGGAAAAACTAGCTGCTGAGGTACTACCAGCGAGTATGGGATACGAATGGTCGGGAATTTCTTTAGAAGAGATCGAGTCAGGCGGTCAAGCTCCCATCATTTTTGCTTTCGGTCTGCTGTTTGTCTTTTTGGTATTGGCTGCTCAATACAATAACTTCATCGATCCCTTGACGATTATGTTATCCGTGCCTTTGGCAATCTTAGGGGCACTGCTCGCTCAGTCAATGCGCGGTTTGTACAACGATATTTACTGCCAAGTTGGGTTAGTGATGCTGATTGGCTTGGCAAGTAAGAATGCCATTTTAATCGTGGAATTTGCCAATCAACTGCACGAGCAGGGACTTTCAGTTACCAAAGCAGCCGTGCAAGCTTCTCAAGAACGCTTGCGACCGATTTTGATGACGGCTATTTCAACCCTACTCGGAACTTACCCGTTGGTAGTTGCTACGGGTGCTAGTTCAGCCAGTCGTCAATCGCTCGGTACGGCAGTTTTCGGAGGAATGCTAGTTGCTACATTTTTGAGTTTGTTTGTCGTACCGATTTTATATATCGCGATCGGTTCTGTTCGCTTGCAGTTATCTCGTTCTCGGAAAGCTTCGTATTTAGACAATAAACAAGTTTAATGGTTCAAGTTCAGGCTGGAAAATCTCTTGACTCTCTAGCCATCAGGAGAATTTAGGATTAGTTGACTGCTGGAAAATAGGAGAAAGTTTATGAATCATTTAGCGATCGCGTTGACTATAGCGACTACCTTATCATTCGTTCAAAGCTGCTCGTCATCATCGAACATTCAAGAAACAATGGCGAGTAGCACAACCGAGCATAACGAACGTGCAGTAGCAGACGCGAACCATGACGGACACGCAATGGAGCGTGTTACACAGGGAGAGAAGAAAACTGCTACCAAAGCTAAACTAATAGCTCCAGACAAGATCGCTCCCAATACCCCAATTAGATTAGCGATTGAAATTCGAGACTCCAATGGAAACGCGATCGCCAATTTTGACACGTTCCAAGAAGAACTGATGCACTTGATTATGGTCAGCGACGATCTACAGTCGTTCGCACACTTACATCCTGTCTACAAAAGCAATGGACGCTTTGAGGTGGAAGCTCGTTTTCCAAAACCTGGAAGCTATACGTTCTTCAGCGACTACAAACCGACGGGACAACAGGAACGAGTTTCAGTGCTGAAAACAAGAGTTTCTGGAGATCGCCCACCTGCTGTAAAAATGGACGTGAATCGCACGAAAACGTTTGCCGGTACAAAAGTTAATTTGGAGCTGTCTGAAGCAACAGTTAAAGCAGATGAAGAAGTCACTTTGATGTTCGATCTACAGGATGCAGCCAACGACGAGCCGATTGCAGATTTGCAACCTTACTTAGGAGAGAAGGGACATTTGGTTATCCTGAGACAGTCATCCCCTCTAACATCGAACGATTACGTCCACGCTCATGCACTCAAAGATACACCCCCTGAACAAGTGCATTTTGCTACTCGTTTTCCTCGAGCGGGACAGTACAAGCTTTGGGGTCAATTTAACCGCAATGGCAAAATTGTCACGGCTGATTTTTGGGTGAATGTTGTAGAGAGTTCGAGCTAATTATGAATCGTAGTTGTCGCTATCATCATTCCCCAGACGACATTAAAGCGGAATCTGGTAGCATTGTGGATGTCAAAGCCTGCCATTTCCAGCAAGTGATGAAACTCTGCTTCGGTGTAACATTGCTGGTAAGCTGGGTCAGAAAATTTCAACACCAAGTCGCAGAGCTGACACAACAGATAATCTTTGCACCAATCGAGAATTACTACCCTACCGTTAGGCTTCAAAACCCGCTTCATCTCCACCAATGCTACTACAGGATCTTCAAAATAGTGGAAAGAACTGGCAGATACAACTAAGTCAAAGCTATTGTCGCAAAATGGTAGTGCCGACGCAGGTGCAGTATGGAAAGAAACGTTTGGGTAAGCGTGAAGTTTTTGGCGGGCGATCGCCAGCATCTTTTCGGAAATGTCTACTCCAACGATCTTTTGTGTTGGCTCCTGGGTCAGTACCAGCCGTTCAAATTCCCCCGTGCCACAGGCAATATCCAGCACTTTGTCCTGGGGAGAAATCTGCGTCCAGTCCTGGAGAAATGACAGCGTGTTGGTAATATAACTGCTCCAGCGTCGATCGTACTTCGCCGCCACGCGATCGTATTGTTCGCGAACTGTGGTTTTAGTCATATGGATTTTGGATGTTTGTTGAACGACCGATCGCCAAAAGAGTTGCGGAAAATCTCCATACAACTTCAAGCTCTTTTGGTTACCCCACACCTCCAATTTCAATTTAGAGGTTGACCTACGCCAATAGCTTGCAGTTGCTCTCGATTTGGTTTACCAGTCAAAACCAGTTTTCCATCGATCGCCAGCGCGGGAACTGCCTGAACCCCGTATTGCTGTGCTTTCTCCAGGTAAGTTAGATGTGTCTGTCCCTCCCGCAGGTCATATATCAATACCTCACAACTAGGACAACTTAGTTCTCGCACCAGCCGAACTGTTTCATTGCAAAGAGGACAGTCCGCTACAAAGATCTCAATTTGACGTTTCGCCATGATATTCATCCAGTATGTAGTCATGATTTTCTACTGCTAATATTCTGGACTCTCCACTGGGCTTGAGAGTCAAGTATAAAGACAATTTTCTTTACAGCAAAACGAAATATTACCTATTCTGAGCTAGATTTTTCCGAACTCCTATTAGAGATTTAGTTCGCTGGGTAGTGAATGCTCAGCTACTTCCTCAATTAGACTGCAAAGCTCTTGGCTACAAGGATCGTCTAGGGGCTTGTCAGCCCAACGACTTCGATACGCCTCAAGCTGTGACTTTAGTGCCTTCATGCGGTATAGTTGCTCCTCAAGCTGAGCAATTTTTTGATTCAGTAAGTTTCGGACAAGGGGACAGGCAGCACTTCCTCGATTCCGTACACCCAGGACTTGCTGAATTTCGGTTAGGGAAAACTGTAAGGATTGCGCTTTTTTGATAAATTGCACCCGCTTGATAGCATGACTTGTGTAGTAGCGGTAGCCACTTTCACTTCTTTTGGCTGGTTCTATCAACCCTAAAGATTCGTAATATCGAATGGTTGCCACAGCCACATTTGTTTTTTCTGCCAGTTCTCCAATCTTGAGAAGTTTATTTGGCAAGACATCTCCACAAGTTTTGTTGGCAGCAGCCATAGTAAATATCGGGTAATCTACTTTGAATAACTCCAGTTTAAAGTCTAAAGTTAACTGTAGAGTCAAGACTTACACTTATATTGCCTAATTTTGTTGGAAATAGCTATCCAAAACACTCTTGAAAGCCTAACAAATGACGATGAGCGATCGCGGGGAAGGACTAAAGGCACTAGAATAATCCACGCTTAGTAGAGCTAGCGAACTAATGCTAATACTCGATACGGCAAGCATTGGCACTCCATAGAAGTTGTAGTAAGCTCAACTTCATATACAAGGTAAAGCAAAAAGGCGAATAAAAACAGCTTAGTTTCTGGTGCAGCCCGAATTCGGGCTGCCTACTTAGATGCAGGCTTGTTTGTCACAGTTCTTGGTGCTATTGCTCGATTAAATGAAGTCTTGTTAAAACAAGTATAACAAGACTTGACTCTCAAGTTGACTTGAGAGTTTAGCCTAAATTTAGTTCAAAAGGAATCGATTGAGCAACAGAATCATAACAGTTAATAATGAACATGAATACACGCATTCAAATAGCCATCAGTTCTGCTGTAGCTGGTCTAGCACTACTAGGTTTATCTGCTGTTCCAGCATTTGCACGCAACCACGATCGCTTAGTGATACCTTCCGCATCTGGAACAGCCCCAACTCAAGCGCAGTCATCTCCAAATGAAACACAGATGAACCAAATGAAGATGGAGAAGATGCAGCAGACGAACCAAATGATGGAGCGATGCAACTCCATGATGAGCATGATGCAGAACATGATGGGTAATGACAATATGCCAGGAATGATGAATAACCAGAACAACAGTCCTAGGCAAAACATGATGAACCGCACACCTAAACAGTAAACTTCGAGTTTTGTTCTCGGTCGCGAGGAATAGCTAGCTCAACTGAGGGAACGTCAGCAAAACTTGCAACAGCAATAAAAAGTTATTGCAAAGCAGACTAATGCTTTGGAACAGAATAAACGGCGCTGAGTTCGATTTCATTGAAATAGCTAGATTACTGTAGGGGCGGGTTTACCAGAAATGTTCATATATAGAAGAACTCGATAAACCCGCTTTACGGTATTTACTGGCGATTGACGGACATGATATGACTTTTAAAAGAGATCGTCCCAGATCGAGCCTAAACAAATTTAATTGATGAGAGTATTGTTTGCTCCCTAACCAGGCAAGAATAAATTTTGGATTTAGCTAAGTTGAAGAAATAGAGCTTAATTGAATTCAAGTTACGTTGTGTCATGAGCGAACCAGAATCTCGCCTTCCCGCAGCCAAGATTCCATAGAAAAATAAAGTAAATGAGTCAGCCAGATTGGAAAAGCCAAAAATCTAAAGCAACTGGGAGCGATACAGCATTAAAATACGCTCTGCCCATTGCCGCTTTTGTTTTGTTAGTTGGTGGCATGAGTCTATGGTTTGCTCGCTCTAACCAGCAACCTGCTGATAGCCCGATAGTCGATCGGGCACAGCTACCTGCTGCTAATCAAGAACAGGGAGCAACTTCATCTAATGCAGCTGTCACACTCACCCCTGCTCCTGAAAACTGGCGAGAGACGACTCATATACATGGATTAGCAGTCAATCCAGTTAATCCAGCGATCGCCTATATTGCTACCCATCATGGACTGCTTCAGCGTTCCGAAACTGGGCAGTGGTTTTGGATGGGTAAACAACGGGCTGACTACATGGGCTTTACCGCTGACCCCACCAACCCCAACCGCTTTTACTCCAGCGGTCACCCACCAACAGGTGGTAATTTAGGTTTTCAAATCAGCCACAACCAAGGGCAGGACTGGAAACAAATTTCGCTGCCAGGAGTTGATTTTCACGCTTTGGCGATCGCGCCGAGCAATCCAAATATCTTTTATGGCTGGCCCGCTTCTGGAGCGCAGGGATTGCATGTTTCAACGGATGGCGGTAAAACTTGGACTCAGCCGCGCATGGTTGGGCTAGGGGATGCTGCCTTTAGCCTGGCGGTCGATCCGCAAAATTCCGATCGCGTGTTTGCCACAACTCGCTCGGGTTTGTATGAAAGTACAGACAGTGGCAATAACTGGACGTTAGTCCCGAACACCCAGAATGCACCCGTAGTAGGTTTCACCCTATTGAAACAGGGAAACAGCAGTGTGACGATTGGATATCGCGTACTCAAATCCGCACCTGGTCTGTATCGCAGTACTGATAATGGCAAGACATGGCAGCCATTGGGGTCTGGAACGAACGGGACGATATTATACTTGGCGATCGCCCCCAGCAATCCACAAGTTCTTTATGCAGTAAATGAAAACAATGCTGTCTTTCAATCGCTCAATGGTGGCAAAACTTGGAAAGAGTTGGAATGACGAAGCGCAGACAAAACAGATGATGAGTTCTGTTCAATCGTCAAAACATTGCAGTCCTGAGAATAATACTCCTTTGTCTGCTGGTGGCTTTTCCGGTTTGAACTCAATAGTTTTATGGTTAATCTATTTACGCTAAAGGAATTTGGGCAAACAAGCAATTGCATGGGCTTCTGGGGTTCATTAATTTACATTGCATTACTTACCTTGTCTGTTGTCTTAATCCAATTCCTGGTACGCCGCTTGCAATTGCAACTAAAGCCTCATGGGACGAAATTCAAATTGCACTTGTAGCATGGTCGGTGAGTTTTTGAGAATGTTTGCTTACTACCTAGAATTTAGCCCTCAACCGCGAGAATCCCTGCTTATGTAAATTACTTGTTAATACTTACATAATGGGAGTACATCACATTAGGGCAATCGGCGATCGAAGTTCTTACTGGAAAAACAATTTACTTCTCCAAGCATCAAGGCAGCGATAGAGTCTCTTTACCCGAGCAGTTGGCTCTCCATACCTCGCTGCACTATTGAACGATCGTCTCAAGAACTTACTTAAATTGTCGTATGTCAAATCATCAAAACGCCATTCACTCCTTTCGTTGGCTCGATTCACCCGAATGGAATGTGAGTGTATTCTCATTTTTGTTGTCTTTCTTCTGGGAAATTCAGCAAATGCAGTTTTATCAAATTCCCTCTGAACTTTCCTACTTCGACATAACTAGCAATTGCACTCTCGCTACAGTAGGGGATGTTGGAATCTCACTTACTTCCTTTTGGGTAGTTGCAGCTATATCAAGATCGCGTCAATGGGTTCATCAACCAATCCGCTGGCAAATCGGCATTTTTACACTTGTAGGAGTTGCGATTACAGTTATTTTTGAAGCCTTAGCAACTGGACCACTAGGCGTATGGGCATATGCCGATTCCATGCCAACGCTCCCATTCTTCGGTACTGGACTATTGCCACTATTGATGTGGATGCTGATACCGCCTCTGACAATTTGGTTCGTCAAGCGTCAACTCTCTCATGTCAGATATAGAAACTCGAAACTAATGTAATGGAATACTCTACCGATCGATTTCTAAACAATAAACTGGCTTGTGCATTGCTCTAGTATCGCCGACAAGCAGCTTTTATCCGTTGTCAAGTAGTTTGCCTAGTAAGCTTCTAAAGTTTTGATTTGCTAGTTTTGAGATAAATTCTAAATGGTTGGTCTAGTAGTAATACGTTAGCCAAGCAGCGTGAATTAGGGTTGAGGGGTATCATCAATGGCTAGTCCCCTACTATTGACAAAATTCTACATTCCACCTGTTCGACCTTCCTTGGTGCAGCGCGATCGCCTCCTGGAACGGTTGAATCGGGGCATGGAAGGAAAGTTAATCCTGATCTCGGCTCCGGCTGGCTCTGGTAAAACTACCATACTGAGCGAGTGGTTGCGTCAAACCAAATTTTCTAGCAGTTGGTTATCGCTAGATGAAGGGGATAACGATCCGATCCGCTTCTGGACTTATTTTGTTGCAGCTTTGCAGCAATCCCATCCCGACATTGGAGAGGCGACGCTCTCCATGCTGCGATCGCTCGAATCTCCATCGTTCGAGTCTTTCCTCATCCCGCTGATTAACGAAATCACCAGGTTTTCGGATAACCAGATTTTAGTTTTGGACGATTTTCACGCAATCGCGGCTCGTCCAATTCATGAGGGAATGACTTTTTTACTCGAACACCTACCACCCCAACTGCACTTGGCGATCGCGAGTCGCGTCGATCCACCTCTGCCACTAGCGCGATGGCGCGTTCGCAACCAGTTGACGCAACTGGGAGCAGCAGACTTATGCTTCACTCTGGCAGAAACGACTGCATTCATCGATCGGTCAATGCAACTATCTCTATCCCAGGAGCAAATAGCAGCAATTCAGGCACGGACGGAGGGATGGATTGCGGGATTGCAATTGGCGGCGCTATCAATGCGCCATGTCAAAGACATTTCGGCATTTATTGCCTCGTTAACCGGAGATCGGCATTACGTTTTGGACTATCTAGTTGAAGAGGTGCTGGAGCGTCAGCCCAAGCCCCTCCAGGCGTTTCTCCTGCGGACTTCGATTCTGGAGCAGATGTGCGAAGATCTTTGTCAAGCAGTGGTGGGAAGCACTCGGACGGAGACCTTAGCACAGCTAGAACGCTGGAACCTGTTTGTTGTGCCACTCGACGACAATCGGCAGTGGTATCGGTATCACCACCTGTTTCGCCAACTGCTTTTGGATCGCTTGCAACGGATAGAACCGGAGCAGGTGAGCGAGTATCATCGTCGGGCGCAAAAGTGGTACGAACAACATGGATTTGTCACCGAAACAATTAGCCACGCAATCGCCGCTGGTAATTTCTCCCAGGCAGCAGAGGCGATCGAGCGGGAAGTTGGGCTAAGCAATCCACGAGTCGAACCTGCCAGGTTATTAACATTTCTAGAGGCACTGCCCGACAATCTCGTGTGGACGCGCCCGTGGTTGTTGCTATCTTACGCCTGGGCGCTCTATTCTACTGCTCAATTTCCCGCCGCAGTGCGGGCAGTTCAATCGCTGGAATCCTTGCTGCAACAACAAAAGCCCTCAGCAAATATCGAGAAACTATGGGGGTTGGTGACTGCAATTAAGGGTATACAAGCGCGTCAACAGGGAGCAACGGCTGAATCAGTGACGCTCATGGAACGAGCTTTGCAGCAGTTGCCTCAAGACGATTCTTGGCTGCGGGCAGTTATTTTACTCAATCTCGGCGTGACTTACTTTGTGGCAGATAACTATGCAGCGGCTAAAAGCTTACTCTCAGAAGTGACTCAAATTGGTAAAAACAAAGGCATAGCAGATCCGGCGATCGCGGGATTGTATTTGCAGGCGCAGTTTCTTGCCTTACGCGGTCGGCTCGATGAGGCAACTACCCTGTGCCAGCAAGGAGTCGAGCTAGCTAGGGAAAGGGGCTGGTTGTCCACCTATGCAGGCGTATTGGTACGGGTAGCAATGGGCGAACTGCTGCGAGAACAGGATCGACTAGAGGCAGCCGCACAACACCTGACCGAAAGCATCGATCGCGGTATTCAAACTCAACAGCCAGGTTTGATGATGGGTTACATCACCTTGGCTCGCGTGCGTCAGGCGCAAGGGGACACCCAAGCAGCAAGGGATGCAATTAAGGCAGCCCAAAAGTGTCAAGTTTGGCTATGGTCGACAATTCTTTCCGTTCCAGCTTGTCAAGCAAGATTAGATTTAGCGCAGGGGAATTTGGATGCAGCGATCGCCTGGACGGAGGATAGCGATCTGAGCGTGGATGGCGAATTGCGATACAGTTTTACTGACAAGTCTCCCGTTGGCTCAGAACTAGATTACTTAACTCTAGCGAGAGTCCTAATCGCTCGTGGCAGATTGGCAGATGTAACTAAGCCCTACCTAGATGATGCTCTGCGACTGCTGGAGCGACTCCATGATTTTACCGCAGCAGGTGGACGTACAGCACGAGTGATGGAAGTGTTGATGCTGCAAGCTTTAGTTTGGCAGGCGCGGGGAGATAGAAAGCGATCGCTACATCTACTGCAACAATCGCTCGATCTTCTCCATACAGGAAACTATATCCGTTTATTGGTGGATGAAGGTCAGCCGATGGCGGAGCTACTCCGCGATGCTGCTGCGGAAGGGATGCATCTTCAATATGTCAATCGTTTGTTAGCAGCATTTAGTCAAGTTGAGGGGACAGATGCTAAAGTCCAGCCACCGATCGAACCATTGAGCGATCGCGAACTGGAGGTTTTGCAACACCTGGCTCAAGGTCTTTCCAATCGGGCGATCGCAGATCAACTTTTCGTCACCCTTGCCGCAATTAAATGGCACGCCCGCAATATCTACGGTAAGCTAGATGTCAGCAACCGTACTCAAGCAGTAGCGAAGGCAAGAGAATTAGGGATTTTGGTATAAGTCATAACACAAGATAATTTGGCAATGCGATCGCGATGTGCTGTATGGGCGATCGTGGTTTAAAACCAATGTTTGGATTGGTTGATGAGAGTTTTTTCTTACCGTCGTGTCGCTCTCATTGCAAAAAACATCGCTAGCATAGCGAATAATAACCAAATACTAACGATAACTGCTGCGGCTAACCAATTCGTCGGCTTTTGACGCTGTAGGCTTCGCGCCCGTTCGCGATATTCTGCCATCACATCTGCTGGAATCATCTTAATTGCCAGCGCAATACCGAGCGGAACCAGGATCAGATCGTCGAGATAGCCCAAAAGCGGAATCGGGTCGGGAATTAGATCGATTGGACTGAAGGCATAGCCTACGACGCACGCTATAAATATCTTGGCGTACCAAGGTACGCGAGGATCGCGATATGCCAGATACAACGCATACAGTTCTGCTTTGAGGTGCTTTGCTTGTTGCTTTAGCTTGTCAAGTCTTGTCATGTTTGTGGCTTACTTGAAGAGGGGAATAATCCAAGCAGCAGCAATACTAAACAGGACAATAGCTTCTAAGACTTTCAGCGTAGAAGCTGACTGCAACCAATTTGCGACTGCAACTAGTTGCAAATCGTTCCACCAGTTGAGGAAATGCCCCAACCACAGAGTAGGGCGATCTCGCTCGCGGTATTGCCAATTTAGCATTGATGTCAGTAACGATCTACCGCCAACCCTAACCACCATTAAGAGGTGAAGTGCGACGCATAACACAATCATTACCCACGAAATCAGATGAATGTAGTACCATGTGTGGTTCAGTTCTCCATTTGGCAACCACTTTTCGTCCATCATCTTGCCAGAGAAGAGAGCAAAAGTTAGTGCCAGAATCACAATTGTATTGGTTAACCGATGCAGCGTATACCACCAAATCGGTTTCCCGACTTGAATTAGCTTCTTAAGAGAATCTTGTTGAATCAGGCGTTGCTGTCCGCGATGAAAGGCATACAAAGCAAACAGAGGAAATAAAAGCAAAACATACAACCCAAAAGTACCATGAATGCTTTCAATTGCCTCAAATCGGGGTAAAGGAATACGTCCCCACCGTCCATCATAGGTATCATAAGTCCAGAAAGCCGTTCCAATTGCACATAAGACAAATAAGCCAATTAGTCCATGCAAAATCCGAAAAAGAAGTGGCTGATAAGGCTGAGATAATTTCATCAAATCTGCTCATAAAATTAATCAGAAACTATCCGTTAATAGAAGTTTCAGAAAATGTTTTTATCTTACCAAAATGATAGTAAGTCGAAACGATAACGTAGTTCAATAAACTGAAATTTCAGTCATGTTGCTTATCCTCAACTTACGAAATTGGCGCACTCCGAATCTCGATCGCAGACAGCCAGTATACGGTAAGACAACATCAGTTGCCGTGATGTCTTATCGGTGTCTTACCATCAGTGTAGCCCCGTAGTCTATTGTAGGTGGCGATCTGCTTGGGTGAGAGTAGAGGAGTAATTTCTAGATGAGCTTGCAAATGTGTTTGGCGTAATTTACCGTACAGCATTGCCAGTGCTTCGGTTTGGGTTTGTAACGCCTGCTGTGCAATGGTTTTGTCAGCAAAAGCTATACTCAAACGCTGCTCCTGAGCTACAATCTCTTGTCCTAATCGCTTAGCTTCTACATTCATCTTTTCAAACGCGGCTTGCACTTGCTGAGTTTGCTTGGCAGAGAGATTAAGTTGCCCTTTGAGATCGAGGACGTGCCTTGGTCCAGGATAGTCATTCAGCTCAGCCATCCGTGCAAACCCCGCACCACGCCCATTCAACAGATCGTCAACTTCTCGCGTACTTAAGCCGCGAATAGGACTAGATAATTCATCAACATACGGCGATCTAGGTGTTTGGCTCGCAGCACTCATACGTGCAAAAATACCAGCGCCCGCAACTGGAAGTAATAGCAAAGAGCTGACGACAAGTATAAATCTTGTTTGCATGACACCCCCTCAGTAGTTGAGCAAAAGACAAAACTCTGCCTAATAAACTATCCTCTTAACTATCCTTTTGGCTAGTAGGGTAACGGTAATGAGATCGCAACATGGGAATTAGAACGCTAAAGAGGATGAGAAATTATGAAAGCAATTGTGCGCCAGCACTTTGAAACAGAAATACGTCAGGCGCGGGCTGCCGTTGAAACTGGAAATTTTGAAACTGCATGGACGGCATTGCAACGATCGCACATTCTCGGTCAAGCTTATCCTTTACCGCACGCGATCGCTCACTGGGAAATGCTCAAATTAGCCTGGAGACAAAGAGATCTAAAGGAAATCGTTGGTCAATTAATCCCAACTGTGTTAGCTATTCCTCTCACTTTGTTGTTTGGACGCAAGCGGTATCTTCGAGATGGCAGAGTTAACATCAGTGACTCCGAGCGCATGTCTATTCCCAACGATTTGCTGCAAATACTAGAACAATAAATCCGAGTAGGGGCGCTATACTAGCCCCTTTTCTTTGAGGTCGCGATCGGCAAAACTATCCTGGCGATCGTCCTCTAACTATCCATTTGACTAGCGATCTATTGCTGCTACAGAGCGATATTGAAGCTAAAGTAGCAGTTAGGAATTCGAGCGATGGAATGGACGGTTGGGTACTGGCAAATCTCGATTGGGCGAGTTTATCCTACCACCGAGCAACTGACTCGGATGTATAATACTGTGGCTCCTTGCTGGCATCGTCACCTCCAATGGCTGGGTTATAGCCGTGCCTACGCGAAATTATTTCAATCTCTGCAATACTCAGGTGTAATAGCAGATTTACATGATGGCTCGACTGTATGCGATTGTGGTATCGGTACTGCTGATTTCAGTCTGGCTCTAGCTAAAACCGTGAGTCCTAAATTACACGTTACAGGCGTGGACATCTCCCCAGAGATGTTGGCAAAGGCAAACCAGCTATTAGTGCGCTCAGGCGTAGATTGCCAAGTTTGCCAAAGCGATGTCAATAACCTCCCATTTGATGACAACACCTTTGACTTAGTTTTGAGCGCCCATATGCTAGAACACTTACCAAACCCCACTAGAGGACTCCAAGAAATGGTTAGGGTATTGCGTCCAAAAGCACCGCTCGTCCTCACCGTCACTCGTCCAGGTTTACTGGGGTGGTGCATTCAATGGCATTGGGGTAATGGTTGTATTAGTCCCAAGCAGCTAACTCATTTAATGGCTGAAGCAGGATTGTCCGATATTCGTTGCTATCCCTTCACTTTTGGCTTATCGCGTTGGACGAGTATTGCTGGTGTGGGATTCAAAAAGTCGTAACTACGCAGAAAATGAAATAGTCTTCAATTAGCGGAATCGCCTTTTCCCACTGGAGCTAGCCGAGAATTACCCGATTCATTTCTCTGCCAGTTATTCAGCACATCCTTAACTAAAAGCTCCTTTACCCAAACCTGAGTTACAACTAGTAGCGGTAGAGCCAGCAGCAAACCTAAGAAACCAAAGAAGCTGGCAAAAACGACTTGGGATGCCAGGGTGATTGCTGGTAGTAACGAAACCTGTTTCTGCATCACTATAGGTGTCAGCACGTTGCTCTCAATCTGTTGAATTGCAACATACAGTCCCAGCACAGCCAACGCTTTCCAAGGTGCATCCAGTAAAGCTAATGCCATTGGTGGGATAACGCTCAGGGTGGGACCGAGATTGGGGATAAATGTTAACAGACCGGCAAGAATGGCATTGGCAAAAGATAGAGGGACTTGCAAAAGTAACAGACCAATCCAGCTCAAGGCAGCGATGACAAACATATTAAACAGGATGCCTGTAACCCAGCCTCCCAAAGCAAATTCGCACTGTTGGAGAATGTCTTCGACGCGGCGGCGGTAGAAGGAAGGAAATAGCAGGATAAAGCCCTGGCGATAGGGTGCTGGATTGGCTAGGAGCATGATAGTTAAAACTATCACCAGCAACGAGTTGAGAATAATTCCCAGTGAATTAGAAAACAGAGTGAAGAAATTACCAAATAGGCGAGTTGCAAAAGATTGCAGTTGTTGAGTAAATCCTCTCAAGCCGCGTAGATCTTCTACCACTTGCTCTGGAATTAGATCTTGCAACCAGGTTGCCCAACCGCGTAACTGTTCTATCCCTTGAGGTACGCGATCGACCAATTGTTGCAGTTGCTCGACAAAAGGCGGCACGACGACCACAAAAAAGCCAATGAGGAGGGCAAGTAACAACGTTATCGAGAGGGCGATCGCGATTCCTCGTCTTAGGTGAAGTCGCTGCAACAGCCGCACGAGTCGGTCGATCGCTGTTGCTAACACTACAGATGTAAATATCAGCAAGACGACTAGCCGGATTTGCCACAAGATATACAGAGAGACAATAAAAACGACTACGCCAATCGATTGTCCTAAACTCACAACCTAACTTCCTTTTGGTGTTGCTTCTGCTGGAAAAAAGACTCTCAGTCTGTCTGTACGATGTGGTTAGACTATTCAATTGGCTTAGACCAATTCATCCTTCTTAGGAATTAAATTGTTACTTTTAGCATCGATTTTTCTTTCTCTTTAGCAGAAAAAAGAGTAACGCAAATAATTTTTTCTCTAAACAAATGATGTTTTAGAGAAGGCGATTGCCGAGTGGTAGCAATTAATTTCTAGTATTTATCTTTTTCAGCAAATTTAGTGCTGTTTCAAAAGCAAGATGCTTTGAGTCTATCTGTTGATGCCAGTTAAGCTAACAACAGTAATAACTTCCTACCTCTATCTCAAGGATGAATTCGCATATCTTTTGCTAGCGATCGTTCAGCAAATGTGTCAGTAAATAATCCTTCACATACAGATTTTTAACAAGCATTATGATCGATAGCTTAGTTCTGAGACAGTTCTTGCCACTAAATTGATAAAGGAACGACCATGAACGCCAAATTTCTCCAGCAGACTTCTGTAGTCTTAGGTCTTGCTACTTTAACTGTAGTAGCAAGTGGACTGTCTGCTCAAGCTCAAACTCAACCTACTTACCCATCAACTCAACCTACATATCCACCTACCGAGCCGTCAGCGCCGACAAACCAACCAAACTATCCATCAACAGAACCATCGGCTCCCACAACCGAGCCTACTTACCCAACTACTGAACCATCAGCTCCTACTACGACACCGGAAACGACACCCGCTCAACCTCCGCGTGGAGATGTCGAACCAGGTCGAGCCACTCGTGGAGGTTCTAGCTATATCGGCATCGGCGGTAATATCGGTTTAGGTGGTGGTGAAACAGCTTTAGGTTTGGGCAACTTTACAGTTCTCAGTAAAGTAGGATTGACCAATGCTATCTCCGCTCGTCCATCAGTAGTCATTGGTGATAGCACTGTGATTCTGATTCCAGTCACTTATGACTTCAATTTACAGCCTACCGGAGCAGAAACAGAAGAAATATCTGCTTTCTCTCCTTACGTTGGAGGTGGCTTAGCAATTGCTACGGGCAACAACAGCGATGTCGGTCCAATGTTAACAGCAGGTGTTGACGTACCCGTAGCCAGACAAATTACAGCCAACGCTGGCGTAAATGTGGGTTTCTTTGACGATACCAGCGTCGGGTTAGCGATTGGTGTTGGCTACAACTTTGCTGGATTCTAGGTTCGGAGTTCGCCAGCAGAAACTAGAATAAGTATTACATTCAGAATTCTAAATTCAGGATTCTGAATGTCGTACGCGATCGCCAATCCCGATAATTATCATGCTTGGAATCCTCATTACCTGGTTAGTCACAACCATTAGCTTTTTAATTATTGCGCGGCTACCACTGGGAGTAGAAATTGACAGTTTTGGCAAAGCAGCAGTTTCCGCCGCAGTTTTTGGAGTATTAAACGCTCTGTTGCGACCGATCTTAGGGTTTTTTACCTTTCCCTTGATTCTTTTAACCTTGGGTCTATTCCTGTTTGTCTTGAATGCAATTATTTTTGGTCTAGCCGCTGCTCTCGTCACTGGATTTCGGCTACGTTGGGGAATTTGGAGTGCCTTACTCGGCTCCATTGCTTTGAGCCTGATTAACTCTGTTCTTTTCAATCTGCTAGCAACATTGAGACTGTGAGTTTGAGTATTCTGAGTCGCAGCAAGGGGATAAAAGTTAGCAAATTAGCATGACTATTTCTGACTCAAGCGTGACGACAATTGTGGAGCTACGCTTTATTTTTTGAAAAGAAGAATGGATTTGTCATGCCCAAAAACAGGAGAGCGATCGCGAGCCGTCAACACAAGCTGGCACGAATTGCCGCGAGTTGGTTACTGCTGTTTGCTATCCTGACGACAACAATTATTCCCAGTTCGGTAGGAGCGCAAGACGAGCGAGTGACTGTACGCCTAGATGGTCGCTCGGTATTTCGCGTCAGTGCAGTAGAGAATAACGACGCTCAGGCGCGGGCGCGGCAAATCGAGCGACGGATGAATAGGTTGCTAGAGAATCCAGAGGCGATCGCCGCACCTCGAATCGAGACAACCAGAACAAATCGGGCTGAGCGCGTCATCACGATCGCTGGAGTACCTGTAGTCACCGTCACCCCAGCCGATGCTCAGGATAACTTAACGACTGTTGACGCTCTAGCAACTCAATGGTCGCAAGCAATTAATGCCGCCCTGAAGCGAGCGAGCGGGCGGCGGCTTTCCCCTTGGGGACGATTTGTGGCAGAAGTCCAGGCATCGGTTGCTACTGCCTTCGGACGGCTGCTAGAATCCGCGATCGCGATCGTGCCGCGTGCGATCGCATCTTTGTTGGTCATTGGATTATTTTGGGCGATCGCCACCACTGTACGCTGGTTGATGCGAATTATCTTCCGTCATATTGTGGAAGATTTAACTGTAGAGAACCTGATTAAGCAGGTGGCATACTACGCTGTTTGGACTTTAGGTGTAATTGTGGCGCTGGATGCCTTTGGTTTTGACCCGCGTACCGTTGCTACTGGGTTAGGGTTAACTGGACTTGCCTTGGGTTTTGCTCTCAAAGATATCCTGTCTAATTTCGTCAGCGGGATTTTAATTTTGATTCTGCGCCCGTTTGAGTTAGGCGACCAGATCGTCGTGGGTGAAACTGAGGGAAAGGTCGAGCGGATCGAATTGCGGGCAACTCAGTTACGTACCTATGACGGGCGCGTGGTTCTCGTTCCCAATGCAGAAGTATTTACTTCTCGTATTATCAACAATACAGCTGCTCCCATCCGCCGCAGCAGCGTGGAATTATTTATCGGCTACGATAGCGACTTACAAAAAGTTGTTAATGTTGTCGCAGATGCAGCCCAGAGTGCTGCGGGAGTGCTGGCAGAACCAAGAGTTTCCGTACGGATACGAGAGCTAGGACAGGATGATGTTGTAGTTGAAGTGCGTTTTTGGACTGACTCGCGACGTTCTGATTTCGTGGCTACGACTTCAGCAGTCAGAATTGCGATCGTTGGTGCTTTGAAACAAGCAGGGATTGGGTTGCCCGATCCCGATGTCCGCATTCTCGTACCACGCCATGTTGACAGATGGCAGGCTGCATTAGGTGTGGGAAATTCTAGCAAATCTTAAAACAGTCAGAGGTAAAGGTGCTAACTCATTCGCTGTCTCTTGTTATGCTAAATGTAAACGCTCGATCGCCAACGACGAATTCAAGTCCGATTTTGAGTCAATCTACATCGTATTTTCCTTGCTTGGCGTGGTTTTAATTGGAACTGACCCATTTAGTAGGAAATGCTCTTTTACGAATCTGAGGTTGTTCTCTAGCTGTGGAGCCAATTCATGAACAACATAAGTAGAGCGATCGCCATCCTGGGAATAGCTACTGCCTTGGGCGGACTGACTCCCGCCGTTCGTGCAGCATCTACTGTAAAACCCAGTCTGCCTTCATCGCCGTCTGCACCTGTGACAAACGCTCAGGAGTTGTTTAATCGGGGGGTAGAAAAGACCGAACGAGGAGACTTACAAGGCGCAATTGAAGACTTCGATGGAGTCGTGCGGCTGAATCCCAGTTTTATTGAAGCTTACTGCAACCGAGGTTTCGTCCGTGCCGAACTCGGAAATTACAAAGCAGCAATGGCAGACTTTAACTCGGCACTGCGAATCGATCCCCATCACGCCGATGCTTACAATAAACGGGGAACGGTATTAGCCCAAAGGGGCAATTTTTCCGCAGCGATCGCCGACTTTAACGCGGCTTTACGATACGATGTCAATTTTGCCGATGCTTACTACAACCGAGGACTGGCACATTCAGGACTGGGAAATGCCCCAGATGCGATCGCCGATTACGACCGAGCCATTCAACTCCAACCTAACATGGCTGAGGCATACGGCAACCGAGGTACTGTCCGCTATCATTTGGGAGATAGATCGGGAGCGATCGCCGATTTACAACAAGCAGCGCGGATTTTTTCAGTTCAAGGAAATGAACCTGCCTACCAACAAGCGTTGACTTTTCTGCAAACAATTCAACAGCCATCAACTGCCAAACCTTTGATGCAACCGTAAATCTTGAAGGGAAGGTAGAAGATACAAAGTTTTTGTTCTAGAACTTTAACCAGCTTAGAAAAGTTTGCAGCAGCAGCCAAACGTTTAAGCTAACGATAATCAGAGCGACCAACCAAGCTATAGCTTTGAGCCATAGGGGATTGACAAATTCTCCCATCCAGCGGCGATCGCTGGTAAACACGATCAATGGAATCACCGCAAACGATAGCTGTAAGCTCAAAATCACTTGACTGAAAACGAGTAAGTTTCCCGTACTGCGTTCGCCAAAAAAGATAATTGCAATTAAGGCTGGAACGATCGCAATCAGTCTAGTTGCTAGACGGCGCAGCCAAGCAGGTAGACGCAGTTGCAAAAAGCCTTCCATCACGATCTGTCCTGCCAGTGTTGCAGTTAGCGTGGAACTTTGACCGGAAGCAAGTAAGGCAAGACCAAAAATCGCACTGGCGGCACTGACTCCTAGCAAGGGAGATAGTAATTTGTAAGCATCTTGAATTTCTGCCACATCTCGATAGCCAGAAAAATGAAACGTTGCGGCAGAAACAATCAAAATTGCTGAATTGATAAATAGTGCCAGTGACAAAGCTACGGTTGAATCAATCGTGCCAAACTTAATTGCTTCCCATCGCTTCTCGACTGTTGGTTGCCAATCGCGAGTTTGCACGATTGAGGAGTGCAAATACAAGTTATGTGGCATCACTGTTGCTCCCAGAATCCCCATAGCGATGTAGAGCATTTCTGGATTGAGTAAAATTTCCGGCTTGGGTGCGTACCCTAGTAATATTCCTCCCACGTCGGGGCGAGAGAAGAAAATTTCTAAGGCGAAACAAATTCCTACTGTCGCCACCAGCATAATTACCAAAGCTTCCACGTAGCGGAAGCCTTTCCCTTGAAGGAATAACAACATCAGCACGTCCAAAGCCGTAATGCACACCCCCCAAACTAAAGGTAGCCCAAATAAGAGTTGTAAGGCGATCGCGCTCCCAAGTAGCTCTGCTAAATCGCAAGCAGCGATCGCAATTTCACACAACACCCACAAACAAAAGTTAACTTTCGGATGGAAATAATCCCGACAAGCTTGTGCTAAGTCTCGTCCGGTAGCAACACCCAAACGCACGCACAACGATTGCAGCAAGATTGCCATCAAATTCGATAGCAGAATTATACTCAATAGCGTGTAGCCAAACTTAGACCCGCCAGCAATATCCGTCGCCCAGTTACCAGGGTCCATGTAGCCAACTGAGACGAGATATCCTGGTCCCGCATAAGCAAGCATCTTGCGCCAAAAGCCACTACTATGAGGGATTTTGATACTGCGGTGGACTTCAGGCAGGCTAGGGCGGTTTTCCGGCATGGTCGTTCGTTTCACTTATATTTCTTTTCATATTCTTCTCATAATCTCAGCAGATCCGCCAGTAGCATCAATCTTTTGACATAATTATTAGGCGTTAATTGTCCGGTCTAAGTTCTGGTCATCCCAGGATATTGGGTCTTCCAATGGCTCCAGATGAGTCAAGACATGCGTTTGGGGCAGCGATCGCATAATTGCCAGTTCTATCTCTTCACAGAGCGCATGACCCTGCTGGACAGACCAATTTCTCGGTACGAGGACGTGAAAGGAGACAAATCGACGTAAAGAGCGCGACTCGCGTTCTGAGCGCGTGGAATTGAATGCCCTGCAAGTAATAGCCAGCAAAGATATCCGTAACGATGCGTTGTTCCGCCGCTAGTAGGGAAGCATCTAATAGCCCCGATCCTGTTTCGCGCAGTAGCTTTACACCTGTCCAGACGATATTGACAGCAACCAAAAAGGTAATTAGTGGATCGAGTACTAACCAGCCCGTTAGCGGCACGAAGATCGGACCTAGCACCACACCCACTGAAGTCCAAACATCTGTAAGCAGGTGATGGGCATCAGCGCGCAGAGTAATCGAGCGCAAGCGTCTGCCCGCACGTAATAGCACCAGAGCAAGCCCACCATTCACTGCCGTCGCTACTAGCGATAATCCCAGTCCAATCCCTACTTGTTCTAGGGGTTGTGGGTGAAGCAGGCGCTCCCATGCAGCTACAGCAATACTCACAGCAGCGACTAAAATCAAAGCACCTTCCACACCACTGGAAAAGTATTCTGCTTTAGAATGCCCGAAGGCGTGTTCTTCATCAGGGGGTTTGGCAGCCAATGTCAGTGCCCAGGTTGCAACTAAAGCAGCGACTAAATTCACCCCAGGCTCGGCTGCATCTGAAAGCAATCCTACAGAACCAGTGAGAAAGTAAGCACCTGCTTTGAGGGCGATAGTTAGCACAGCGGCTCCAACTGAGAGAAAGGCATAAAAACGGGCAGAGGAGTTTCTCATAGGAGCTGGTTTGAAAACAGAGTAGATAAGAAGAATGAAGGCGAATACTTGCAAGTTTATGATTAGTTGAATCCAAGTGATTCACCTCTAAGTAGGAAATGTTAGTAGAATTGAGTAGTTTGAAATCCGAGAACGGGAATTATAAAGATGAAAGAAAAATGAAATGAAGATGATAAAAATATGAAATGGAACCGAAAAATATTGCGAGTCATATTTAGTATTTTCAGTAAATTTTCTCTTGTTTGTAACTCATTTGTTGTAATATAAAAGATGTTTGAAGGGGAGTAGCTGCTGGCAGTTGAATTGCCAGTTACCTGAATCAACATACTGGCGCATATAGCCTGGTTCAGGAAATTAGTTTTTGATGCCTAGTTTAGTTAGTAATCCTAACTAAATTAAAAATGCAAAAATTTGAAAGCGAGACCTTCACCCAGTTCACCCTTATTGTGAGCTTGGTGAAGCGTCCTTGCGCTCATCAAGCTCACTGAGAAAAATCGCAACAGATTCTGAGGAGTTTGAGAGAGTGCTAACTGCTTTTACTGCTGGCTTGTTACTGATTACAATCTCCGAATTGGGCGATAAGACCTTTTTTATCGCTGTCGTGATGTCTATGCGCTATTCCCGCCGTTTGGTGCTTGCAGGCGTAGTGGCAGCACTTGCCGCGATGACAGTCCTATCAGTGATGTTAGGTCAAGCGATCGCTTTCTTGCCCAAAGCATACATCCACTATGCTGAAATTGCTTTGTTTGTTTGCTTCGGAGTCAAGTTGCTGGTCGATGGGTGGAAAATGCCCACTACAGCCCAAAGTTCAGTTGTCGATGAGGCAAAGACAGCCGTAGAGCAGAGCGAACTGAACCTGAAACAGCACAAAAGCAATTGGGCAGTCATCTTCGAGAGTTTCATTCTGACGTTTCTAGCTGAGTGGGGCGATCGCACCCAGATTGCTACAATTGCACTTTCTGCCTCGAACAATGCTTTAGGCGTAACGGTAGGAGCGATCCTTGGACACGCCATCTGCGCCCTAATTGCTGTTATCGGCGGTAAAATGATTGCGGGGCGGATTTCAGAACAGACAATTACTGCTGTCGGGGGAGTACTGTTCTTACTCTTTGCTGCTGTTGCTTGGTGGGAGGGAGTTTAGCCCTAAAGGGAGACCTGTTGTAATATAAAGCCCAAGACAAAACCCAAATAAGATACACCTGTTGCCAGAGTAACCGCTTTGCTCCTGCCAAATAATTCTGTAAACATCGCCATCATCACAACTGAGTTGATGCCAGTTGCTAGTCCGAGGGTAATGGGAAGATAAATTGGTAAGTTTTGAATGCTTGCCCAAACTATTCCAGCTAATGCTACAGATGAAGGCACGATCTGAGCAGCTAGTAATGCCTTTACCAAATAATTTTTGTGGAGAGTGGAAAACCTTCTTTGCCTTAGATTAGCAAGATTCCAGTAGTTAATTAAAACGGCTAAAGCCCAAACCCAGAGACTAGCGCCAACAACAGCAAAATGAAATCCCAGCAGTCCGTAAAGTACGAGAGTTAATAAACCAAGGCTCCAAACTTTATTAGGAGAAAATAAGCGATCGGTTAGCTCAAGCCTTGAGATAGTCCGAGCGGTAACTGGTAAGTGTTTTGCCGTTGAGATAGATGAATTTTTTTGGCTGTCTTCCCAGTAAATTAGCTGGGCGAGGACGATCTGTGCGATCGCAGCTAATCCCCCAATTAATGTTGTTATTTGTGGCGGAGGCATTGACGATAAACCTGGTAATAGGAATAAATTTACATTAGCTTTTTGGAAAGCAAGCTGCTTCTAAATTGGGATAAACTTACAGCTAATCCAGAAAAGTTTTTAACAGAAGCCAAACATTTAAGCTAGCGATAATGGTAGCAACTGACTAGTACTTATACCACGATCAAGAGTAGAAAAACGTCAGTCGATCCAGTGGCTGAATGGCGTGCAATTAGTTTCACAAATGTAGCAAGCCACTTCTAACCCAGCTTCACCAAAATACTTTGGTCTTCAGCTTTGGCTGGGTAACCAGTTAAATTCCTAGCAGCCGGACCTCTAATTACCTTGCCACTAGGGTCAAACTTAGATCCATGACAGGGACAAACAAACTTACTATTATCCTTCTGCCATTCCACCTTGCAACCAGCATGAGGACAAGTAGGATTGAGAGCCACCAACACTCCTGGTTGCGAAGGGTGACGAATCGCTATGACCGGAGTAGAATCCACCTGCACTTGAATTGTGCCGGGAAATTGCTCTAACTCAGCCACAGTGCCAATTGCTTGAAAGCCGTCAGGTCGAGGTCTAGATTCAAGCCGCTTAAATTGACTCGTGCAAGCAGCGATCGCCACGGGTAACACGCTGGCTAGCCAACCCAAACCCATCCAGGTAAGAAAACTTCGACGCTTCATAATTAGAAATTGACGAATAATGCTGTTGCGTACATAACCGCCAGTCCCAAACTGAATCCGGCAAAGCTAACTCTAGAAAGCCACGTTCCGCCCGTTTTGCGTGCTGTTCGTGCCAAGTACGAGCTAACTTCCACCATAACTTGCACAATGGCTCCCGCCCCAATTCCTAGAAACAGTGCTGCCCAAAGGGGAGAGAAGGCAAAGGCTCCCATCCACGTTCCTAAAACTGCGGGTAGACCGGCTAAGGCAGTTAATCCAAGAAAAGTCGTAAATTTGGGTCGCAACTCGACTAACGGCGCGGCAATGCCAATTCCTTCAGTGATGTTATGCAAGGTAAACCCGACAACTAGCAACGAGCCAAGCGCTGCTTCACCGATGGCAAAAGCAGCACCAATCGCTAACCCTTCCCCCAAATTGTGCAGACCAATGCTAAAAGCTAAGTAAGTAGCCAAAGCAGTTCCTTCCGGTGCCTTGCTACCGCGCCTGCCTAGAGTGAAAATGGCTAGGAAAGAAGCAGCTGCAACCAACCAAACTAAGGCGCTGCCTGAAAAGGCACTAGCTGCTTTACTGGCTAGTTCCAGCCCTTCTTCGATTGTGTCCACTAGCAGAAAAGCTAGCATCCCGATTGTCAAAGCCAATAAGAACTTAATCCCCTGCCCACCCAAAGCTTTTAGGGATGGATAAAATAGCATTCCTAGTCCCACAGGCACGATGCCTACATACAAACCAAGTAGGGCGTATGCCAAAACACGGGTGAGAGAAAATTGCGGTGTTGGCACAGCTACCGCAATTTCGTGTTCAAAGCTCAGTCCCGTGTTGGTAATCAATTTGATGTGATGGGTTTCGTCTTGAACCCAAGGATAAGGCAAGTTAATCCAAGCTGTTGCCAATCTAGACAGCGTTCCTGGTGGATTTTGGCTGAACTCCCAGTAAGCTCCATCTACCTGGATTTGGGCGATCTGCATCGGTTCGGAACCGCCAGCCCTTACCAATAGGGAGATGCCTTGCTTGTCCAACACCGTCCGTTCCACAGTCAAATTTTCGATTGGAGGGGCTGAAACTCCCAAGGGACCGAGGGGATTGATTGTCAGAAAGATCCCAATCACAGCTGCCAGTAGTACCAGCGGCAGAATTGCCCACAACCATGCTCTTTTCATGCCACCACCTCAAAAGCGCTCATCCAACCCAGTTCCAAGAATTCTGACTGGTGGGCGTGGAACATATAAGTTCCTGGCTCAAAATCTTGGAACGAGAACTCCAAAATCCCTCGTTGTGCTTGCACCATCATTACGGTATCGATGGTACGTTGGGTTGGTGTTAGGGTTGTACCGTGGTCGTAGAAGTCGAAAAAGTTGGCGTGTAGATGGAAGGAGTTGAGCGGATCGAATTCAATCACATTCACTAAGTAAACCCGCACCGGGCGATCGCGTTCGATGCGGATAGGTCGTTTCATGAATTCGTGGGGAATGGTATTGATGGCGTAGAATTCATTTTCCTCATCAAAGTTAGTGTCGAAGGCATTCATCACCATGAGGAATTCTTGCCAATTGGCATTTTCCGGACTACCTAAAAGCCGAGAGGAAGCAACTTTTTCGGCTTCTGGATGGCGTTTTGGATCGGGATCGATAATGAAAGCGCCATAGAGTCCTTTATGCAAATGCCGCTTGAACGGCACTGAGTGACAGTGGTACAGGTGGCAACCAAAGGGTTTAGCGTCAAACTCGTAGACCACTTCTTCTCCAGCCTTAGCTTCGAGAGTACCAGGAACTCCATCCATTCGGGCAGAGTGGATGCCGTGGAAATGGATGGTATGGGGGTGAGTGCCGCGATTGGAGAAGCGAATCCGCAGGCAATCGCCTTCCGTTACCCGCAGAGTTGGTCCTGGAACGCGTCCGTTATAAGTCCAAGCTGGATAGAAAACCTTAGGGGCAATTTCAATTAACCGTTCTTCGACAAAAATTTCATATTCCCGCAGTGTCCGACCGTCAGGCAGTTTTGAAACTTTACCCGTATCCCAGTCTGTCAACATTTCACGGGGATTAAAGCCGTTGCGGGTATCATCGACATCACCTACAGTTAGACTACCGCCGTGTTTAGAAACTGAATGCTCTACAGCCGTGTCACTATGAGCGGCATAGGCAGGAGACTCAACTTTCTGTGCTTCGGCAGAGGCAGTTGTTGGCAAGAGCTTGCTAAAAAAAGTTCCAGCACTGAGAAATCCCGCTCCTAAGAGCGATCGCCGAGTCAGATGAGGTTTCATGCTTGAAACCCTCCTGTTTTGCTTAAGGTTTCAGGGGAATATCGCGCGCTTGTCGTGATGGTGCAGTCAAATTTAGCTATCCCAGCAATGTCCGTGTCCCATTTGCCAAGGTTCGTATCTCCTACAGAAACGAGATACCCTGGTCTTGCATAGGCAAACAGCTTGCGCCAAAAACCACTACTCTGAGGAATTTTGATCCTTCGGCGAACTTCAGGCAGACTGGAGCGATTTTCTGACGTAACCATTCATTTAACCAACGATTATTTTCATATTCTTCTCATATTTTCCGCTCTTTTTGCCAAAAATATCAGCCTCTAGGCGCATACATCATCACCAATACGCCCAAAAGCATCAGCCATGCACCGAAGTAGTCGAATTTATCTGGAGCAGTCCCGTCCACCTGCCATCCCCAGAACAGCGAGAGAACTACGAACACACCACCGTATGTAGCATAGACGCGACCAAAGCTAGCTGGCTGTAGCGTGGGAATGACACCATAAACAGCTAGCAGTAATGCCCCAGTGATGGCAAACCAGAGACTTCTGCCTTCCCGTAGCCACAACCAAATCAAATATCCGCCGCCAATTTCGCACAATCCGGCTAACACAAAGTAAATTGCAGATTTAATAATTTCCATGAAGAATAACAAATGTAAAACTGTTGCTAATAGGTTAGTGCAACTGCACAAACTGCGATAAAGTCTGAGTTATAAGTCGGTTCTGGTGGGAAGCAGCCACTAGAGGGAACGGGGAAAGTTTGGTGCAAGTCCAACGCTGTCCCGCAACTGTGAAGGAGTATCCCACTCGTACTCCCAGCCAGGATGCCCGCCGAGACTTTTAATACCCTTAACTCATCTGCGAGGTACACGATGACGGCTCGTTCAATTGCTTCTATTCGGTCTCAAGCAGCACGCTTCACTCTGTCAGTTCCCGTGCAGGCGACGCTCTACATCTCGCTTTGCGCTCTGTCGCTTTGGACGATTTACTTCACTACCTATCCAGCAGCTCACGACAAAGTGCATTCTCTGCGTCATCATACTTGGCTTGTGAGTTGTCACTAGGGACAACGCTAAGGAAAGGATTTAGCTTTCTCGATCGGGTAAAAGTTCAAGAGCAACAATGTTAAAATTCCATTCATCTGCGCTCATCAGCACTATTTGCCTGATGGGAATAGTTTTTGGCGATCGCGCGGGATTATCTCAAATCGTACAACCAGTCGTGCGGCTGACGACTAAGCCCGCACTCAGCAAGATCTTACCTTTTGAAGCCGAGGCAGCAAATCGGCAATTACCCGTACAGTTGATTTTAGAAGTAGTGGATGAGTCAGATAGACCAATAGAAAATGCCAGAATACATCTACAAATTCTCACTCCACCGCCCAATCCTTGGTTGACAACAGATTTTCCCATAGTAGAAGGAACAAAACTTCTGAAGATAGAGGCTGTTGCTCCCAAGGGAGAATTAAATCTTCAGCAAATGCTGCCAATTCGAGGGACGTACCAACTGCGAGTTACTGTCACCCCAAACGCTGCTAATACCTTTATTCCCATCCAGAAAACTCTGACTTTATCTGTGTCTGAAAACTGGGTGAAGTATCGTAACTTTGGTTTTCTTATCGCCATCTTGTTTGTAGTTGGATTCTTGGGTGGTTGGATAATCGGCGGGCAACAATCCATCCCAACTGGTGAGATAGCACCGCAGCGAGTCCGGCTGCTGTTAAGTGGAGCAGTCGTGGTGGCGATCGCTGCCTTGTTAACTGTCAATATTAGTGCCGAACTTGCTGAATCTGGGGTGTCAATGTCCCATACAGTTAAAGGCGAACCACAAAGGGGATCTAGGGCGATCGTGCAGTCTCAGGGTCTTGAGCTGCGATTATTAGGGGATACCAACGCCACTGTTGGTAAGATTGCTAACTTGCAAGCTGAGGCGATCGATACCCAAACCCATCAGCCAGCAACGGATGTGATTTTGAATATTAAAACCATCCAACTCGAGCATAAGTGGGTAGCCTTTGCATATCAAGGTATCCCAGATGCCACTGGAAAACTGACTTGGCAGCAGCAGTTTTTTGATGGCGCACCCCATAAAGTTGAAGTGGAAGTTTCTCCCCATCCCAATGCAATTCGCCGATTTCATCCTTTTCGGGTGAAAAGAGAAATCAAAGTTGAGGGAGTAGCACCGCCTTTATCAGTACGATTAACTACTCTCGCTTTATTCACTGGCATTATTGCCATTGGTCTAGTCATAGGACTAGGACAAAAGCACAGGTGGGGACTCAGGAGGATGGATACCGATCGAAGGCTTTAGCTCTCTTAAGATAGCTTCAACCTCAGCTACATCAATGCAGCGGGGAGTGGCGTATTCCATCAGAATCTCTAAGCTGTTTTTAACGAGGGGGATAGCACCGAGACTGAGCAAGCAAGCAACGAGTAGACTTGCAGATGCATCTGCCCAGAGCTAGTTCAAGTAGTAAATGGCTAAAGCGGCTAGCATCACGCCGACAGAACTAGCAGCATCAGCAACTACGTGCAGGAACGCTCCCCGCAGGTTTAAGTTATGGTGACTGTCATCCTGTAGTAACCAAGCGTTGAAGCCATTAATCACCAAGCTCAATCCTACTACGATCGGCATCGGTATGCCAAAGGAGTTTGGAAGCGACCAATAGCTTGCCAGGCAATCCAGGCAGCGATTGCCATCAGTCCCAATCCATTGAGCAGCGCCACCAAAATTTCTAAGCGCTGATATCCAAAAGTCGCTTGACGACAGCAGGACGTTGTGCCAGCCAAGCGGCTAGCAGCGTCAATCCCAAAGCGAGCAGATCTGAGAATAAATGCCCTGCACCGGCTACAAGTGAGAGGCTGTGTCTCCAAAGTCCTACTCCCAGTTCTACCAAGAAAAGACCAATCCTCAATCCCAAAACAATCCAGAGGAGCTTTATCTTTTGTGTACCTTGCCCAGCCTTTACGTAGCTCGAATGGGAAAGTTGGCAGTCATTCAGCTTAACTGGGAGATCGAGATCGGAAAGCGCCTTCATGCTCAAATACCATTCAAAATCTCCTCTATTCCCTGCCACTGTTTTTGGAAGACAAAAAGTTGTCTACAGGTGGACACCAAGCAATCCTGTCCTCGTGCGCTAGACTTAGCAGCTGGCAGGTTTTGGCACGATCGATTTGACTGGTAGCAACCTCAATGGTTATTGCATTTGCCATTTTTAGCCTCTTTTGGCAGATCGTAGTGAGTGCATTCGTAGACACCCTTCGCCACGTCCGCTAGCAGTTCATCTGCCAAGTCTAGAAACTTGGCTACTCGTGCATCAGCCAGTTGATAGTATACGTAACGTCCTCGCTGAGAGCGGATAACCAGATCGCAACAGCGCAGACAGGAAAGATGGTTAGAAACGTTAGATTGGTTTAGTCCTGTAGCTTCAACAATATCGTTGACAGTTAAGGGTTCGACACGCAACGCATTGAGGATGGATAGACGCGAGGAGTCGGAAAAGCCGCGAAAGAGCTTGGCTTTCAAATCAACTTTATTCGCTACTTTATTAGCTTGAGCAATCATTGGCATTAGTATAGTTCTAAAATATCAGCTTATCAGCCACTAATAATATTTTGCCGATCTTATCCAAGTAACTCTCTCTAATGATAGACTAATGATAGACTGACATATCAGTAAGTGATAATATGCTGATAATTACGTCTGGAAGCCGATCTGCTTTGGCGTATTTAGCTTGGAATCAACAATCGAACGATCGGAAAAGCTTTCCATAATCAAACCCTATCTTCGAGCGAATCACTTAAGATGACATCCACTCCCTCTATCAAAATCCTACAAGCGCAGATTGGCGGTATGGATTGTGGTGGTTGTGCCAAAACCATTGAAGCGAGATTGCAGCAGTTGCCTGGAGTGACTGAGGTATCCGTGAGTTTTGCGACAGGGCGATTAAATGTGTCTTTTGACCCTAAGCTCGTGAATGAAGCTGCCATTCGCGATCGCATTACCGCTCTAGGTTACACCGCTGACATCGTTCCAGCCAATCGGGGTAAAACGCTTCAAGCCAAGATTAGTGGAATGGATTGTGCCGGATGTGCCAAGACTATTGAAGCTAGCTTGCAGCAGTTAACTGGAGTGACTGAGGTATCGGTTAACTTTGCATCGGGGCGATTAACCGTATCCTACAACCCTCAACAAATTGGTGAAGCCGACATCATCAATCGCGTGACTGACTTGGGCTACACCGTTGAGCAGGCTCCGGTGCAGTCCTCTAGTCAAAAACTTCAAGCCAAGGTGAGTGGAATGGATTGCGGCAGTTGTGCCAAGACAATTGAAGCTAGTCTCCAGAAACTGCCAGGAATTTCTGAAGTTTCAGTCAGTTTTGCAACCGAACGGCTAGAAGTATCGTATGACCCGATTCAGGTTAGTGAATCGACAATTCTCGATCGAGTTACTGCTTTGGGTTATACCGTCGAGGACGTGACGAGCGCGAATGTAGAAGATACTGGCACTGGCTCTGATGCTATGCCACCTCACCAGTCAACAGCCGCTCGGCAATCGCCAAAATCCGACTTGACAGGTTGGCAGTTCTGGCTGAGGACGCGAAGGGGACAGACCGTCCTTTTCAGTAGCATTGGCTTGGTGCTGGGAGCGATCGTTGAACGGGTATTCTCACTGGATTGGGTTGCCCAAGGCTTCTATGCCATCAGCTTGATTGTTGCCCTATTGCCGATCGCACGAGCTGCCTGGATCTCCTTGAAATTGCGTCGAGCCGACATGAACTTGCTGATGACGCTTGCCGCAATTGGAGCTGCAATCCTGAACTATTGGTTCCAAGGCGCACTAGTCATCGTTCTGTTTACATTGGGGACGACATTGCAGACTTTCACCCTCAGTCGGACTCGCAATGCCATCCGCCATTTGATGGATTTAACTCCACCTACTGCTACAGTCAAGCGGAACGGACAGGAAGTGACAGTTCCCGTTGAAACAATTGGGGTAGGCGAAATCCTAACTATTCGACCAGGACAACGCATTGCGTTAGATGGTGTAGTGATATCTGGAATGAGTGCGGTCGATCAGTCACCAATCACAGGGGAAGCGATTCCGGAAGATAAAGAGAAGGACGATCGCGTCTTCGCAGGCACGCTGAACTCAACTGGTTTTTTGGAAGTTCAGGTAACCCACTCCGTAAAAGACACAACAGTATCCCGTATCATTCATCTAGTAGAATCAGCCCAAGAGAGCCGCGCTCCAATTCAGCAGTGGGTTGACCGTTTTTCTAACATTTACACGCCAATTGTCCTGACTCTTGCAGCAGGGATTACATTTATTCCTCCATTGTTCTTTGCTCAACCGTTTAATGTTTGGTTCTACAAAGCATTAGTATTAATCGTCATTGCTTGCCCTTGCGCTTTGGTAATTGCTACTCCCGTTTCTCTGGTGAGTGCAATTGGGGCGGCAACCCGAAAAGGGGTGTTATTCAAAGGCGGCAATGCACTGGAGACAGCCGGACGATTGACAACTCTTGCCTTTGATAAAACTGGCACGATTACTCAAGGAATGCCTGTTGTGCAAGAGGTTTATACCTTAGGGAAAATGAGTGCAGATACTGTGCTACTAATTGCTGCCTCTTTAGAACAAAGATCGGAGCATCCGTTGGCAAAGGCGATCGTGGCACAAGCAAAAGCAAAGGAAATGGAACTGGAGTCGCCAGAATCCTTTACCGCTGTCCCTGGTAAAGGAGTCTGGGCAAAGTTTAGACAGTCTATTTACTTTATCGGCAATCGCCGATTGTTTACCGAGCAAGAAATTTCACTATCAGCAGCAGCTCAATCCTTATTAGCCGAGATGGAATCACAGGGACAAACTCCCGTGTTAGTCGGGACTCGCCAAGGCTTAATCGGTGCGATCGCTCTAGCAGATGGTTTGCGTCTGGAATCCACAGAAGCAATTCGAGCGTTGAAGCGAATTGGGTTGAAACGCCTGATAATGCTGACAGGCGATCGCTCTCCCGTAGCTAGACGGATTGCTCAACAGGTCGGCATTGATGAATATCAAGCAGAATTACTACCCGAAGATAAACTCCAGGCAATCTACAAACTTCGTCGCTCTGGAGTGGTAGGTATGGTTGGAGATGGCATCAACGATACTCCCGCTCTGGCAGCCGCCGATGTCAGTTTTGCAGTTGGCAACATCGACGTTACCCTCGAAACGGCTGATGTTGTACTAACAAGTGGAGACCTGCGACGGTTGGCTTATGCGATTAAACTCAGCCAACGCACCCTGTCAGTCATCAAGCAAAGTATTGTCCTGGCGCTTGTCTTGAATGGCACGTTTATTCTCTTGGGAACTCTGGGGATAATCGGTTTGCCAGTAGCAGTGTTAGAAGATATGGGATCTTCTCTGTTCGTAACGTTCAATGCCATGCGTTTGTTTAATACACGAATTAGCGAAGTTTCATGATAACTCGTAAACATTCTATTCCCTGGATTCATCGTTGGTCGCGTCCGATCGTGGCAGGAATTGCCACAATCGGGGCAGCAGTCACCGCCTATCTTACGATTACCAAACTCACTGGAGATCCTACTGCTTGCCCAACTGGAGGATGTGATGTCGTTCTCTCCAGTCCCTATGCGACTGTGTTTGGGTTGCCCCTCGCGCTGTTTGGTTTCCTAGCTTATGCCAGCATGGTCGTTCTTGCGATCGCCCCTCTGCTAGTCAACTCCTCTGAACAAAAGGCACTCCGCACTAATTTAGAACGCTGGACTGGGCTACTGCTGTTCGTGGGGGCAACCGCCATGACGATCTTCAGTGGCTATCTGATGTACCTGATTGCATTTGTGATTAAAGCAGTCTGTATTTACTGTGTTGGGTCAGCATTGCTGTCAACCAGCCTGTTCATCCTGTCCATTATTGGGCGGGATTGGGAAGAAGTTGGGCAACTGTTTTTTACTGGGACGATTGTTAGTATGATTACACTGGTTGCTACACTCGGCGTTTACGCTAACGCGAACAATCCGCGTGTCGCTGCCCAAGCGGGTGGTTATACGATTGCCTCATCCTCTGGTGCAGCCGAAATCGCTTTGGCGCAGCATCTTAAGCAAACGGGAGCCAAAATGTACGGGGCGTTCACCTGTCCCCACTGTCAGAACCAAAAGCACCTGTTTGGTGCAGAAGCCGCCAAGCAGTTGAACTACGTGGAATGCCATCCTCAGGGGCAAAACGCGCAACCCCAGGCGTGTCAGGCAGCAGGAATTGAGGGATTCCCCACCTGGGAAATCAATGGACAAAAATATACCGGAGAAAAGACGCTGCAAGAACTGGCAGATTTGTCGAATTATCAGGGAACGCGTAATTTCCAAAACACGCCCCAAACAGGGCATTGACAGTTAGCCCAGATGATTGGCTATCAGGGATCTTGAAACTTTAAAAATACCGTCCCGCAACTCTGAAGAAATCTATCAACCCGATAGGTTAGTTTGTTTTCCTGTTAGATGGAGGTTTACTATGTCTCTACAACTAGGCGATACAGTACCAAATTTTACTCAAGCGTCGAGTAGTGGTGAGATCGATTTCTACAAGTGGGCAGGCGATCGCTGGGTTGTGCTATTTTCCCACCCAGCAGACTTCACACCTGTTTGCACGACTGAGCTAGGGGCAGTTGCCAAACTTAAACCTGAATTCGAGCGACGCAATGTTAAAGTGTTGGCACTGAGCGTTGATGATGTCGAATCCCACAGAGGATGGATTGGAGACATTGAAGAAACGCAATCTACCCAGCTCAACTATCCCATCCTGGCAGATCCAGATCGTAAGGTATCTGACCTTTATGGCATGATCCATCCTAATGCCAACAATACCTTAACTGTTCGTTCCGTCTTTATCATTGACCCTCAAAAGAAGCTGCGGTTAACACTTACCTATCCTGCTAGCACGGGTCGTAACTTTGACGAGATCTTGCGGGTAATTGATTCTTTACAGTTGACTGACAACTACCAAGTTGCTACTCCAGCCGACTGGAAAGAGGGAGATGACTGCGTTATCGTCCCTTCAATTAAAGATCCCCTAGAGTTAAAGCAAAAGTTTCCCAAGGGCTATAAAGAGGTCAAGCCCTATCTGCGGATGACTCCTCAACCGAATAAGTAACCTGTCTCATCTATAAGATGCTGGTGTAGCTGATAAAAAATAGATCTTTGGGCGAGAGAAAGCAGTTGCACTTAGCTTTCTGCTATCTCCGCCCCAGTAGAACTTGTTTGAAGTCACAGCATTAGACGCTCCAGGAGGGCTAGATATGTTTTTTCGGCAGTTGTTCGATCTTGAATCCAAAACATATACCTACTTGATTGCTGACCCCAAAACACAAGAAGCTGTTCTGGTCGATCCTGTTTTGGAACAAGTAGAGCGCGATCGCAATCTGCTTCAGGAGCTTGGCTTCAAGCTGCGTTATTGTTTAGAAACCCATATCCACGCCGACCATATCACTGGAACTGCCAAACTACGGGAGTTGACAGGGAGCTTGGGAGTATTGCCAGAAAAGGCACAGGCAGTGTGTGCCGATCGGTTGATTCGAGATGGAGAAATGCTGCTGCTTAGAAGTATTTCTATCCAAGCGATCGCCACCCCTGGTCACACTGATAGTCATATGGCTTACCGAGTCAATAACGACCGCGTGCTGACAGGAGATGCTCTGTTTATCCGAGGCTGTGGTCGCACTGATTTTCAAGGCGGTGACGCAGCAGTTCTATTCAATTCAGTGACACAGAGGCTATTTACGCTGCCAGATGAAACCCTGGTATACCCTGCTCATGATTACCGAGGATTTACAGTGTCTACAATTGGGGAAGAAAGACGATGGAATCCTCGGTTTGCCGGACGAGATCGCCCTAGCTTTATTGAACTGATGACCGACTTAAAGCTACCAGAGCCGCAAAAGATGATGGAAGCGATTCCTGCTAACGAGCATTGCGGTAACTTAGCTTCCCCCCAAACGCTAGCTTCTCGTACTCAACATTAAAGAAGCTGAAAATTTAACCATTCATCATTCTTTTGACAACTAACTAATCAATTCAAGCCATGCGTATCGCCAAAGACATTACAGAATTAATCGGTCGTACTCCCCTAGTGCAATTAAACAACATTCCGCCAGCCGAGGGGTGTGTAGCGCAAATTGTGGTGAAACTTGAAAGCATGAACCCTGCTGCCTCAGTCAAAGATCGAATTGGTGTCAGCATGATTGATGCGGCAGAGCAAGAGGGACTAATTAGTCCAGAAAAGACGACTTTAGTCGAACCAACTTCAGGAAATACTGGAATTGCCTTAGCAATGGTGTCGGCTGCCAAAGGGTATCGGCTAATTCTGACGATGCCAGATACAATGAGCAATGAACGACGAGCAATGTTGCGGGCTTATGGAGCCGAACTAGAACTTACGCCGGGAATAGAAGGTATGAGCGGTGCGATTCGCCGGGCGCAGACAATAGTTGACACAACACCCCATGCTTATATGCTGCAACAGTTTCGCAACCCAGCTAACGTGCAGATTCACCGAGAGACAACAGCAGAGGAAATCTGGTCAGATACGGACGGGCAAGTAGATATGATGGTGGCTGGAATCGGTACTGGTGGAACGATTACTGGCGTAGCAGAGGTTATTAAAGCACGGAAACCAAGTTTTCAAGCGATCGCTGTTGAACCAAGCAATAGCCCAGTTTTATCGGGGGGACAACCAGGAGCGCACAAAATTCAGGGTATTGGTGCTGGATTTATTCCCCAAGTCCTCCGAGTGGACTTGCTCGATGAAATCATAAGCGTGACTGATGAGCAAGCGATCGCTTACAGTCGGCGGTTGGCAAAAGAAGAAGGTCTACTCTCTGGTATCTCCTCCGGTGCAGCACTATGTGCAGCAATCCGCGTAGCTCAGCGCTCGGAGAACAAAGGAAAATTGATTGTCATGATTCAGCCCAGCTTTGGAGAACGCTACTTGAGTACGCCATTGTTTCAAGATTTAGAGCCACGAGTACCTGCTATTGTGTAACTAATTGTTCGTTTCAATCGCAGACAATCTTCTATATCTGCCAAAAGGCTTAAGCGAAGTTACATTCTCACAAAAGCTTTTTTTGGCAGAAATCTGCTTCAAGAAGATGGATACTTGTTAAAGACTTTAGCTGTGCCATTTTTATCAAAGGAGAACACGGTGAATGGATCTCTGCGATCCCCTGCTTCCATACCAGGAGTGCCTACAGGCATTTCGGGAACGGATATACCAGCAATATTAGGCTTTTCTTGCAGCAGGCGTTTAACATCATTAACTGGTACGTGTCCTTCGATGACATAGCCATTGACTACTGCCGTATGGCAAGATGCGAGGCGATCGGGAACGCTATACTTTTGTTTTACTGCTTCTATGTCGGATGTGAGTATGACTTTTGTTTGAAAACCTTGTTTTTTCATATAGTCAATCCATCCACCACAACAACTGCAAGATGGACTGCGATAGACAACAATCTCTGGCGTTGCAGATAGTTTCGTCTGTTCTTTATTGACGTTCCAAGCAACACTTACCGAGCGACTTAGAGGAGTACCCAGCAAAGAATTGTCTCTCAAGTTCTGCGCGACTGCTGGATAAGTCACCATCACGACTCCAATCGCAGCACCGATCGCAATCGGGCGTAACCATTTTTGTATTCTCGGAGATTGTTTGTATTTCATTTAAAATCTCACAAATAACAGTTAGTTTTTAGCGTTGCTATGTAAATTTCACGTCAAAGCTTGCTCAATTTTTGAGCGATCGCCCGAACTTTGGACTCGTGACAATTCCTCGGCAAGAACTTGCTGATAAATTTTGGCTAAGTAAGGAGTTACCCAGTTATCTTCAATTCCATATCCCAAACTTGTCCAAGTGCCAGATAGCATCTGTAGGACTTCATCGACTCGTCCTTGTTTCAACAAAAACGCAATATCTGTACCCCAAATCTGACGATCTTTCAGCCATGTGTAGGTAACTTTATCCTGGTATTTAGGCTCAAAGCTATATATGCTCAAACCTGTAGACCCATGAGGGTGAGGGTGATATTTGCGAGCTTTTTCTAACCAAGTCGAGGCGAGAAATTGGTAGCGACCCGCAGCAGTAGAACATTTTCTCTGATTTGGACCCCTAGCGATTTTCACGCAAATGTTAGGATGACGATTGAAACTGTGAAAGTGGTCTCCACCATACAGCAAAACGTAGGGATTTTCAGCATTTGACTCGCTGGCAGATATCGTCCGCATTAATGCCCGAACATAAGGATCGCCTCCCGACATAGCTAGTTGTGGTAAGTAGCCAAAAGGATTTTTTTCAGAAGGAAATTGCTGTTCTCTGCGTCCGTTCCAAATGAGAATCGGTAACGCTAGCACTCCTAAAATCAGAAATCTCAACCCCCATCCCAACTTTTTAGGTTGTCTGAAGTTGTTTGGCTTGTGACTGAAAGATTTTTGCATTTTCTTAGGGTTAAACAATCGAGAATCATTCTGGGTTCATAACAGAATAATTTACATTCAGTCATCTCTATTCTGAATGCGATCGCGTCAATCCCAGCCATCATAACAGAAATCTCTTGTTGCTCACAATTTCCTCAACCTTTTTGTCTAACATCTAAAATAAAACTACTATTTTCCCACTGGCTCCACGAAACCTTTCTGACATCGGTTAATTGCTGGGAAGGCTTTGTTTCCCTTGTATGGAAATGAGGTGTAACCATGAACAAAAAACTAACTCTCTACAGTTTTACAGGTTTGCTCGCGGGCAGCGTCGCTATGTTGATGCTCGCCGCTACCCAAGCACTCCCGCAAGCCGCAATTCCAAACACCATCACAGATATAACCAAGACCGCTCGCACGCAGTCAAGAAGTATCTCTCAAGCTATCCCTCCAGACAATACCACCCCAGTTCCTTCCAGATCGAGAATGATGGGTCAGTCCGAGCGACACTTTATCGTTATGATGATTCCGCATCATGAAGGGGCTGTGGCGATGGCAGATCTGGCTTTGAGTCGAGCAAAGCATCCCGAACTGAAAAAACTAGCCGTAGCGATTAAAACCACACAAAACAAAGAAATTCAGCAAATGCAAACTTGGTACAAGCAGTGGTATGGCACTGATGTTCCTGCTTGGAGACAAGGCATGGGCTGGGGTTGGCATCACCGCGATCGCCAGCAGCAAGGCAATACTCAACCTGACTGGAATTCTGGCATGGGTATGCACCGAGGCTGGGATGACCGAGGTTGGGGATCTGGCGGCGGTTGTTGCATGATGGGTGGTGGATGGATGGGTACAAATATGTATGCCCTGCAAAATGCATCTGACTTCGACCGAGAGTTTATTCAGCAAATGATTCCCCATCACCAGATGGGTGTGATGATGGCTCAAATGGTACTGACTCATAGCCAACGCTCTGAAATTCGTCAGCTAGCTGAGGCGATCGTCAAAAGTCAAACGGCTGAGATCGACCAAATGCAGCAATGGTATCAAAAGTGGTATCAAACATCATGAGCTGATACTTTAGTAAATTCCCGAACGCTAAATAAGTTTGGTGGCGATCGCAAAACTTTCTTTGCCCCAGATTAGCAAGATTCCAGTAGGTTAGCTGACTTCTGTGTGGACGACACGAATATTACAATTGAATGTAAATTCACAAAATAATAAGTTGTAGCGTTCCTCCATCTAGAAGCATCTTCCGGTCTTCAAAAAATAGCTGGTTGTCAACTGTAGTTAATCAAAGTTTTCCTTCTTACACAAATATCCCAACCCCAAGGAGGGGTTTCAATATGTCAAAACAACCAGCTCGTAGTGGTTTTAGTGGTTTAATCGCGGCGATTGCAGCAGTAGTAGTGGTAGCGGGAGGGGGTACTGCTTGGTGGATTTGGCATTCTACTAAATCTCCAACATCACCAACTACCCCCAACACAGTGCAACAGTCGCCGTCGCCATCTGTACAGCCGAAGGTGGAACAAACGGCACAAGTCTTTTGGCTAAAGGACACTGGTGGCAACCAAGAGTTGGTTTCCGAAGCGATTACAACTACTGCCGATCGCCAGCCCAGTACAATGTTAAAAGCGGCTTTCAACAGTTTGTTAGCGGGACCTCAGAAGGGAGAGGTAACTACTACCATTCCAGCCAGAACAAAGCTTCGGAACGTGAAAGTTGAGCCAGATGGCGTTCGCGTCAATTTGTCCGAAGAATTCACTACTGGCGGTGGTAGTGCGGCTATGATTGGGCGCTTGGCACAAGTTATTTATACTGCCACGAGTTTAGATCCAAAAGCAAAGGTCTGGATTGAAGTAGAAGGCAAACCGTTGGAAGTTTTGGGCGGTGAAGGTTTAGAACTAGAGCAACCGCTCACCAGACGAAGCTTTGAGGAAAACTTTACGCTATAAACACTAGTTATAATGACATACAATGACATACAAGGTTAGTCTGAAACTATAGTATCCAAATGCTTTTAGGCAGGGAATTAATTCCAGCTAACTTCATGTGTCATTACAGCAAAAATCGTCCACTCTTGGGTGCTTTAGTTTGGCTGACTTTTTTTCGCTTGCGTAGTTGCACTATCTGTGGTGTTCTCCAATGATGTTTTAGTGCTGGGTATTGGTGTAGTACCCGCTGCAACAGTGACATCATACTTTAACTGAAACGGCTGGAAACTACCTTGAGTTTTGGGCGTGCAGCTTAACTCCAGTTGATAAAGCCCAGTTTTAGGAAAGACGATATCCGCTCCGGGAATACCCTGATACTTTTCAGCGTTAATCGCTTTGACGGTAGGCTGTAGCACGGGGGAGTCATTTCCTTTGCGGGGTTGGGAGTAAACAACCATTTGACAATTAGCTTGCTCTAACGGCAGAATTTGTCCTCCCTTGCGGGGTCAGTACAACCCAGACTCTAGCAGGTTCTCCAGCTTTGGGAGCGTGGTTAGGCTCAACGTGCCAAGTACCAGCCACATCCCCAGATATCTTAATGTTGTGGGCAGAAGCTGGGCTAATGAGTGAGGCGAAAAGCAGAGTCCAACCAAGAGTTCGCTCTAGATGTAATCGACTTGGCATAGGATTTTTTTGTCATTACTTGCATGAAGCAACTGCCCAAGTCAAAAGACGAGCTGTCAAACTTCACTACACTAAAGCAGTTGGGCTATCTTGAGTCAGGGTGGCGACCCAAAGAGCGATCTTTCATTTGATTCGTCCAAGTGTTCTGCCGCACAGCGATACAAGTGGATAATATGACGATCCGCCAAACCGTAATAAACGTTGCGACCTTCTCGGCGGTAGCTGACTAAACGCATGGCTTTCAATAATCGCAGTTGATGAGAAACAGCCGATTGGGTCATTTTTGTCAATGCCGCTAAGTCACAGACGCACAACTCTTGACAAGCGAGAGCAGATAGGAGGCGCAGACGGTTTGGATCTGCTAGCACTGCAAAAAATTCTGCCATCTGCTGTGCCTTTGTTGTAGGTAATATTTGTGTCTTTGAAGAGCTAACGCGATCGACCAGATGCACTGGATGAGTTTCACAGGTCGGTGCATCCGGACTAAGAGGTGGGTTATCGTCTAGCTTTTTCTTACGGTTGTTCATTAAAAGCAATGGCGATCGATCTCATCATATTATCTAAAATGAGAATCATTGTATATGTGAACATTTATTCAGTAATTGTATGTATTGTATTAAAATGCTAGCAATTAACTTTTGTTGGGTACGCTTGGAGTGGCTCGGACTAGTCGTGACGGTTTTAGCAGATACGGAAATCCCTTTGCTGGTAACTGCTAATGGAATGTGACTGTTTAGAGCCAGCAGTACCAACCAAAGAGCGGTAAGCATTCTTTTGCGTACAATTGTTTAGCCTCATATTCAACTTCAACTACAACAGTTTCATGAAGAAACGATCTTCTACTCCTTGGACTCATCGCTATTCGCGTCCGATAATGGCAGGACTCGCTACTGTGGGTGCTGTAGTCACTGCCTATCTCACCGTCATCAAATTTACTCAAGGCTCTGCTGCCTGTCCAACTAAAGGCTGCGATATTGTTCTTGCCAGCCCCTACGCTACTGTCTTTGGCTTACCACTGGCGTTATTTGGCTTTCTCGCCTACGCCAGCATGGTAGTTTTCGCTGTGGCTCCTCTACTTGTAAATTCACAGTCCAATAAGGCTCTGCGCTCGAAGTTGGAGAACTGGACTGGGTTGCTGTTGTTTGCGGGTGGAACAGCCATGATGGTTTTCAGCGGCTACCTGATGTATTTACTGGCTTTCGAGATCAAGGCAGTCTGTATCTACTGTGTTGGCTCGGCAATACTATCAGCACTTCTATTTACTTTGGCGCTCTTGTGTCGGGATTGGCAGGATATCGGTCAACTGTTCTTCACCGGATTTATCGTGGTAACGGTCGTGCTAATCGGCACGCTAGGAGTTTATATCAACACGAAAACTCCAGCGATCGCCGATTCCAGTCATAGTACGGAGCAGCCCTCACCAGGGGGATACCCCATTACCACTAGCTCCGGTAAAGCCGAAATCGCTCTGGCACAACACCTAAAGCAGATTGGTGCAGTCTTCTATGGCGGCTTCTGGTGTCCCCACTGCCACGACCAAAAACAGCTGTTTGGTCGGGAAGCAGTTAAGGACATTCCTTATGTGGAGTGCGACCCTAAAGGTATCAATCCTCAAACCAAGCGGTGTCAAGCTGCGGGAATACAAGGATACCCAACTTGGGTAATTAACGGCAAAACTGTCACGGGGACTCAAAGTTTAGAAGAACTAGCACAACTTTCTGGCTACAAAGGACCGCGTAACTTTCAAAATTCTCTGCCTGCTGCAAAGTAGCCAGGAGGCGATCGCCAGAAACTTTATCCTAAGAATTACCTTGAGATTGAATGCCATTCTCCCAATCATCAGAGCAGGTATTTCGTTTTGAGCAGCACAGAGATTACACACAGTAGACAAAAGTCATGTTTACTTTAGATTATCTGGAAGCTGAAAGTAAGCCCACTCGAAAAGGCAGTTGAACTTTGGAGCTACAGCCTTTCACTCTTAGCAGTTTAGGAACGAGTTAAATGAACCACAGGCTATGAAGTGTAACTAGAGACAATCCAGCTCCTTAAAGAACACTTAGGTAGATACTTTATCAAGTTAGTGTCTCTACTTATAAATGACATCCGTAGAGGCATTAATATTTTGCTTCAGAATAATATTATTCGTTTTTTGGTAAATAATCCACGCTCCACTAATTTGATAGTTGATTATGAAATTAGGATGAAAATAACTTATTTTCAAACTTATGCTGGAGTTACATTAATTGATTTTGAACTGTTTAGCATATAAATATGAATTCAGGATGAAAAAATTTTTGATTTAAAAGATGTTGACTCAAGTGCAAACCATAGAATAGCTCTCCAAGCTTATTTTAACTACTTCTAGACAGTAACAGAGAAATAATTAAATTTTTATTAAATTTATTGGTATCTAGAAAATATTAAAAATATGTATGTATGAAATGACAAGACTCAAGAAGTAATGCTATTAATAGGAACGATAATAGCTGAGAAACTAGATGCGTTTTCCAATGAAGCGTCCGGAAGTAAAAACAAGTAAAATTACTGTAAAAACAATACTTCCTTCTATTGTTCTATAAGCTTCCTGTGGGGGATAAGAACAAAAGCTAACGTTTATTTGGTAAACGTTCTCTACTCTGCTGAGCTGACAAGGGGAGAGGAGACATACCTCTTTTACTGCTGTGCAACGACTGTCTAAAGCAACTCAGCTAAATGAGTAAGGAATTTCTCGAATTGTCGCTCTTGAAGTTTTTGTACTAAAAAAGTGTGAGGAAAAGTGTCCAATATTTTGTGGAAATACCTACTACTAAGCTCGGCTGTTTTCGGAATAATTTTGATGTCAGATGTAACTGCCTCGACAGCGGCTCCAACTCCAAAAACCACTAAAGTTTCGGAACTACAAGCTGCACAGGCAAAAGCTTTAGAGGCAGAGGTGAATTCGCTAGAGATTATCCATGATGAACCAAAAGCGACTGCATCTGTAACAGATGCGCTTGAGGCTGGTAAGCCAGAAGCCACGATAGCTCAAGCGACTGCAATCTTCTCCACGGAATATTCCAATGCCGTGCAAGCAATTCCAGCTACAAGTCTCTCTGGATCTGCGTCTCCTGTCTCTTCAATTCGAGCCAACCCCTACAGCAATGAAGACAAGCTCGATGATTCGTTAGCTCAAGTTACCTCCGTATCCCAACTATCCGACGTTCAACCTACTGACTGGGCTTTTCAAGCCTTGCAGTCCTTAGTCGAGCGTTATGGTTGCATTGCTGGGTATCCTGACGGAACTTATCGCGGCAACCGCGCTTTGACTCGTTACGAGTTCGCTGCTGGTTTGAATGCCTGTCTAGATCGAGTGAATGAATTAATTGCCACAGCTACGGCTGACAATGTAACCAAAGAAGATCTAGCAACTTTACAAAGGTTACAAGAGGAATTCTCTACCGAACTTGCTACGCTGCGCGGTCGCGTTGATGCCCTAGAAGCTCAGACATCTGAATTAGAAGCCAATCAGTTTTCCACCACGACTAAACTCAACGGACAAGTCATTTTTGCCCTGAGTGGAGCTGTTGGGAAAGACAAAGCCGTTCCTTCTGGCGTGCCAGCAGGTTCGGCTGGCAAGGTGGACGAAAATTTCACCCTCAGCAATCGGGTGCTGTTAGATTTCGAGACTAGTTTTACTGGAAAAGATACGCTGACTGTCTCGCTTTATGCCAACAACTTTCCCGATTTTAGAGACGCAACGGGTACTAACATGGGACGGCTGGTGTACGAACGAGATACCGTTGGTTCTACCGAAAATGACTTGGGAGTGTTTTATCTCGCCTATGAATTTCCTATAGGCGATCGCCTGACGGTTCTTGTTGAACCTTACGGTGGTGTTTTAGGCGATTTTGTCGATCTGATCGATCCCTACTTTGGAGATGTAAAGGATGGTGCTATTTCTGCGTTTGGCTACCGCAGTCCCATCTATTCGCAAATTGGGTTTGGTTCGGGAGCAGGTTTAACGTATGAATTCAGCGATGCAGTTAACCTATCCCTAGCCTATTTAGCCAGTGGAGCCGAGAACCCTGCATCTGGCTTGACTGGTGGTCCTTTTGTAGCATTAGCCCAGCTTACCTTGAAGCCAACTAAAACTATCGGTCTGGGTCTGACCTACGTGCGCTCTTACAACGGTCTTGATGCAGGCGTTGCAGGAGTTGGGAGTACATACTCCAATGACCCTTTTGATGGAGAAAGCTATACGTCAGATTCTTATGGCTTAGCAGCGAATTTTCAAATCAATCCCAAGTTTGCCTTGGGCGGTTGGGCTGGCTACACGCGAGCTGAAGCTGTCTCAGGAGTCAACGATGGATCTAACGCTTCTATCTTTTACTATGCAGTGACTCTAGCTTTTCCAGATCTCTTCCGAGAAGGTAACTTAGGTGGTATTGTGGTTGGCTTACCGCCGAAAGTGACTAGTAACGATATCAATGACCGTGAAGACAGGGATTCCTCTTTGCACCTAGAAGCTTTCTATCGCTTTCAAGTTGCCAAAAATATTGGTATTACTCCAGGAGTGCTAGTCATTACCAATCCAGAACATAATGAAGATAACGATACTGTTTACGTAGGAACCATCCGGACTACGCTTTCTTTCTAGGCTTGGTTCTAAATTTTATTGCCAAAGCGTTGCTCTAAGTAGCTAGAGGATGAATAGGGTTAATAGTTGATTAACCCTATCATTACTTTGTTTAACTATAATTAAACTTGCCTAAACAATTGCTATACGTTCGTGTATGGTGGGAATCTTCTTTCTCGCTCTAAATAATTTTTCTTAAAAACATCTAAATTTCATCTCTATTTCATAAAGATCTGTCAATCTGATTATTATTGGGTTCATTCATCAAGAATGAAGTTCAAAATTAGTCATAAAAACTGCGGTACATCCGTTGGTTGAGTAGGCTGATGGTCAATCAATAACATTGGTGTGAGTGAGAACAAAGTCATGGCGAAATCTTTATGGTATGCTCTTTAGAGTAACGATGGGGACTGATTTTAACCAACGTCGATCGAGAGTTTTAACCGTTACCTTTCCTAGCTTTGGTAATGTAATTCGCTTCCCTGAAATCTTAATAGGCTTAGCATTATTATTTATCAGGGTTCTAAATTTATCCTTGTACTGCTTGTAACGAGGACGTTGGCGTTTACCTGATTTATAAGCAGTCCATGCGTCAGCCAGAGATTTCAAAGTACCGGCAACAAATCTACAAGGAACGTCGCAAAACCAGGGCTTGTCCGAATGGTTCTTTTGAGCAAAGTAGTAGAGGAGTCCAAAAAACGTGGGTGACTCTAACACAGGTTTGCGATAAACCTGGGGTATAGGGCAGCTCATTCGGTACGGTTTCTTTTTGGCTATCCGAGTGAAAGCAATAAGTTGCCCAACAGAGTCTCGGTAATATGTCCAGGGAATGGGACAACAGGGAACCCAAGTCTGGGAAACTTTATCCCAAGTACTAAAGCTGTTAAATTCCTCTAACAAGTGTAATCCTTGATTCCAAATCCATCGCTGAATGGCAAGCCAGCTATCGACTTTTGCCTGTTGGTAACGATTGAGGCTTAACTTGAATTCGACAGTCCGCATGATATACTAAGTTTCCCTTCCAAGCAGTGGACACACATCAGGCAGCAGGAGTAGAAAATGTACAAAGCGAAGCAGTGTAGAAAAAAGAGAGTTATGGAAGTAGTAACGTAAACCAACTTCTCAATCGCGCTACTTCTTGAGTAAAACACTCAATGGATATACAACTTAATAACTTGACAGCTTTAAATGAAATCACGATGAAATAAATTTCAGTCAAAGAAAGCCGTTGTTGCGGGCTTCTTTCCTGATTCACCCTTCCCAAACACAGCCCATTATCTTCAAAGCAGATTGCTTTTTTTTGGCTGATTGAGTAAAGCTTGTAAGCTAAGGCAGTTCAACCAAACTAATACGCCAAACAGCTATTACTAGACTGTTGTAAGCCTAACAAACTTGTTACTCTTGCCTAACGTTTACTTAACGAAAACAGTTGAGCTTCAACAGCCCTCAGATATCTTTTATTATTTAGAACTTGAGCTGAAAGTTTGTTTCTTTCAACTGCGCTTTGAACGAGTTTTTTGGGGGTTATTCTACCCATCCTGTAAGCTGAGAGGAAAGCGCCGTAGCCAGGTATACCTTGGCTTCGGAAGTAACCCTGATAAGCCATATGGACTAGGTTAAAGGGTTTTAGCTGACTAATAGTAGCATTATTTGCTGTGTTGGTGACTGCTGCTATCTCAGCTTTCACTGTAGGTGCAGTTGCAGCAGAAATCAGCAAAACTGCTAAGCTACTGGATATAAAAAATTTCATGGTTGTGCATCCTAAACAAACTCCGCCTGACTGAAGAAGTTCAAACTTGATACTGAAGTCTGTCACTACTGCAAGCGAAAAATAATTTTTTGAGTCTCAGTTGAGCTTGGAACAAAATCCCTGTTAGCTTTGCCTTAACAAATCAAGTAGTTTTTCAAGCAGCAAGCAAACAAAATCAAGTTTCAAAGCTATTAGAGCAGAGGACTAAGTATAGACTCAGCCTCAGATCGATTCTTGTAATGAAGATTGAGGCAGAACTGTCATGAAGTTGGCGAAAAAACAAACCTTTTTTACAATCAGTAGCCTCAATCCACATCTAGCATCATTTTTTAGGGTGTGGTTGACGGTATAGTCACCGACCCTGGTGCCGATGGTTGCTCAGAACTATCTGGCTCTTGATTTTGCTGGGTTGGTACTTCAGATGGCGAGCTAGGTTGTTCTGTTGATGAAGTGCTAGGCATCTGTTGTTCGCTCGCTCGGGCTGCATCACACTTTTTCATAGCTGCGATTCTTTCCCTAGTACCTCCCCCAGTAGGTCTGGCTGGGGGAATGGATTGACAAGCTCCTTTATTAGATCTGTTCGAGTTTTCTGCATAGGCAGCAGAACCGAAAAAAGTGTTAGTAAAGCCGATCGCAGGTATAGCTAGGACGAATACGGTACCAATAACAAATCTTTTCATGACAAAACTCCAAATGAAGAGGTGAAATAGCAAGACTAGTCAAACTTAATGTGGGATAAAAGTTTAGTTTTCCCACGCTAACTCTTAACGGTTAAAAATTGAGGCTTCAAAATTGAGGCTTCGCTGATATGTTCTGCAATCAGAGAAAATTTCCCGATCGGATGAGGACTCGTTTGAATCTGAACCATACTGATTTTTCGGTTGGCATTCATTCCAATACTTCTACCGTATGCTGGGTAAGCCAAGTGAAAACTGACAAATGCTCTGCCTAAAAATTGAAAGTGCCATTCCCGTAGACATAGATTGAACAAAACCTGCCAGATGTCTAGCTCAAGTTTTTTACAAACCTAAAGTTAGAACTAGCTGTTAGTCATTCCGATCGCTTTAGGTACATGTGAGTGAAAACGGTTATGCTAGCAATTGTCTTTGAGACTACAAGCTAATTTAGCTGCAAATCTTAACCTGGATTAGTCAACTAAAAAATTTTATCCAACTAATTTCTCAGTTTTTTTAGTTAGTTAAGATTGACTAATTTAGTTGAAAGAAGTCGTTTGAAGATACAACAAAATATTAGTATCTGAGTACCTATGCGTTCAAGTCCGAACGTAAGATTAACGTCTTCCTTAAAGAAAGGCAGCAGCTCATCCCTTTATTTACTATCTTGACAGCTTGAGATGAATTCAGGGTGAAATATTAAAATTCACTCCCAGAATTGTCTCATCGGTAAAACCGAAAGCGAGCAAACCCGATAGGTAGATCTGCATTGATGCCAACGAGTCTAGCATGAACCTTGTATAACCAAGCATTGGTAACGCCTGAAATTTTTACATCTCTCATAGCAATTTTGAGTTCAGTTCCAGGATTGACAGGTGTAGGAAATGTTAATGTGACTTTGCTACCATCAACAGAAACATTTGTATCAACTTGGCGACCAGATCGATCAAACACACCGATCTTACTTTTGTTTTTGACAGTCAAACCAGCGGGGACGCTAATCGTCAACTGGGAGAGAGGTTTACTCTCTTGAGGGATCTGCAAACGAAAAGTGTGCCTAACAATTTTCCATCTGCTTTGAGGAAATTGGACAGAGCTAACAATACGTGGAACCTTTGCAGGAGCTGTTACGGAACTTCCGTAAGCAGATGGAACCGCTGTTGCGACTGTCAAACTAAACGTAGCAGCATAAATTAGGGCTTCGAGCATTTTGACTCGACTTTACTAAATAGTCGGCTAAATCAACTGAGATTTTAGGTTTACTTGAATTAAATCGACCTTTACGTAATCAAATTAACAGAAGATTATGAAATAGGAATTAAATTTTAGTCGATTAAAATTAAAATTATCAATTTAAGCGGTGATTGATAGATTCAACAAAAACTAGTGTTTGTGAATGGTACTATGTCAAAATACGCAAAACAGTTAGAAATGATAAAAATAATATGGATTGACTTTATCTGAAAAAATAATGCTTCAAATGTTAATGGCAGTGGCTTCTAATCATCAGTAGCATAAAAAAATCATCTGTTCCTATAGAAATTTCATCTCTATTTCATAGTTATGTGAAACAATAGGTGTTTAGCGTTCGCCTGTCACTTCTCAAATTCAAATTTAGCCGATCGGCAAGAGTTTTGGCTTTTTTCTCGCGCAGTATTATAGGATCTCTCCATGCTCCGAGCTATTAAAGTTTGCCTTTCACCTAGCTCAATTCAAAACAAAGGATTTCTAATGCCTTACAAAATGAACCTTTCTCGAATACAGCGGGAGGCATTTTCTGGAGTTTTCCTAAGCCTGCTGCTTCTAACCCCAGGTGCTAAAGTTCTTGCTGGCGCTGGGCATGGAGGCTCTGAGTTTCAGGGCGGTAGCAATGCAAGTCAAATGACTGAACCGATTCCAATTGATACTGGCATTGCAGCACAATTGGGAATTAAAGTAGAGCCTGTCATCCAGCAGCGACTGGCAACTGGTATTAAAGCCACAGGTCAGATTGAAACTTTGCCGAATCGTCGGGTGGACGTGACAACTCCGGTAGGGGGAACAGTAATCAAACTGTTAGTCAATCCAGGGGAACAGGTGAAAGTAGGTCAGGCGGTTGCCATTATGACTAGCCCAGACTTGGCAGAACTTCGCACCAGTGCTTTGGACAGACAGGCAGAGGCGATCGCCAGCGTACAGCAGGCACAAGCAGACCTAAGGCTGGCGCAACAAAATTACCAACAGCAGCAGAAGATAGCTGCTACTGACATTCAGCAAGCCCAGACTGCCCTGAATTTTGCACAGGAGAGGTATGACCGAGACAAGGAGTTACTAGATAGGCGTGCCATTCCCCGACGGCAGGTGTGGGAGTCTGAAACTCAACTAGCAGTTGCAAAAGCAGCCCTTGCCAAAGCCCAAAGCCGCTTGCAGGTTTTAGAGGCACAGGCACAACTAAAGCGCGCCCAGTCGGGACTGGAAGTAGCGCGATCGCGGGTAGCTCTGAGCAATCAAACTTATCAAACCCGACTCCGGCAGTTGAGAGCTACCCCTAACGCGGATGGCACGATAACCATTATGGCTCCTATTGCTGGAGTTGTAGCTAACCGAGAAGCGACGATAGGTGAATCAGGACAGGATGCAGGCAAGAGGATCATGACGATTGTCGATGGCAGTGGAGTTTTCGCCACGGCAAATATTTACGAAAAAGATAGTAACCAAATCAGAGTTGGTCAACCAGTACGAATAAAAATTGACAGCTTGCCAAATCGTACATTTAGGGGACGGGTAGCAGTGATCGGTTCGGCGATCGAAGGAGAAAACCGCATTGTTCCAGTGAGAACAGAACTAGACAATCCAGGTGGCGTGCTGAAGCCAGGAATGTTTGCTCAGTTAGAGATTTTGACCGATCGCACTCCAACAGCAGTACTGGCGGTTCCCAGTGCGGCGATCGTGGAAGCGGGCGGCAAAGATGTTGTCTACGTCCAAAAAGGTAATACTTATCAGCCTACTGAAGTGACACAGGGTCGCACCTCTGACGATTCGATTGAAATAAAAAGTGGCATATCTGCTAGCGATCGCATTGTTACTCAGGGTGCGCCCCTCCTCTATGCCCAATCTCTAAAAGGTGGTGGCAAGGAAGAAGGAGACTCCCACGGTGAAGAATCAGGCTCCCCTAGTGAAGAGGTAAAATCCCCAAGCTCCTCTCCTTTACCCTGGTGGCTCATCCTACCCTTGGGTGGGGCAAGCCTGGCTGGAGCTTTCTGGGTGGGTTCATTCTGGACAAAGCGTCGTCTTCGGTCTAACCCGATTTCCCAGGTTGATTCAGGTGTTTACGAAACTGGAGTCGATCTAGATGGCTCCAAATCAAATGGCTCATTTCCCTTTGAGCATGGAGATGAGAAACCTGAAGCAAGCCGAAATCCCCATCAATAGTTGAATTAACTATGCTGAATTCCATTGTTAAATGGTCAATTACCCAACGCTGGCTGGTCGTCATTGCTTGGATTATTATAGCTGTGTGGAGCTTGCAGTTGCTGCTCCAAATGCCCCTGGACGTGTTTCCCACCTTTGCACCGCCGCAGGTAGAAATCCTTACGGAAGCCCCTGGCTTTGCACCAGAAGAAGTGGAGTCTTTAGTAACTCTCCCGATTGAGAGCGCCATTAATGGTACTCCAGGAGTAGAATCCGTTCGTTCCTCTTCTGGAGTTGGATTATCTATGGTGCGAGTTGTATTTAACTGGAGTACGGATATTTATAAAGCTAGACAATTAGTGACTGAGCGGGTACAGCAGGCGCAGGGTAAATTACCGGAAGGTATAGAGCGTCCCGAACTTGCTCCTGTCAGTTCGCCCATTGGCACCATTCTCAAAATTGCCTTCACTGCTGATACTACACCGATGATGGACGTACAGCGGATTGTGAACTGGCAAGTCAGAAACCGCCTGCTGGCGGTACCAGGGGTAACTCAAATTACCGTTTGGGGCGGCGATGTCCGCCAATACCAAGTGCTGGTTGACCCTGCCAAGCTAAGGGCGTTTAACGTCACCCTGGCAGAAGTTACTAAAGCAGTTGAAGAGGCAAATGTCAATGCTCCAGGTGGGTTTTTGATCGATCCAGACCGAGAATTTTTGATTCGGGGGACTGGTCGCTTGCAATCGATCGATCAGTTGAAGAAAGCGGTAGTGACCGAGCGCGATAGTGTTCCCGTGCTGCTCGATAACGTTGCCAACGTGCAGATTGGGGCGGAATTAAAGCGGGGAGATGCCAGCTTTAATGGAAAAAAAGCAGTTCTGCTTGTGGTAAACAAGCAGCCAGCGGCTGATACAGTCACCGTGACAAAAGCCGTGGAAGCCGCGTTGGAAGAAATAAAACCTGGTTTGCCCAAGGATGTAAAAATTACTACAACCTACGACCAAGAGAGCTTTATTGAAGCCTCCGTCAAAAACGTGGAAGAGTCGTTGCGGGATGGCGTGATTATCGTCTCAGTCGTCCTAATTTTGTTTTTGATGAACTGGCGTACGGTGGTAATCAGCCTGAGCGCCCTGCCCTTATCTCTCCTATTAGGGATGGCAGTTCTGAAATTGACAGGGGATGGGATCAATACTATGACACTAGGGGGGCTGGTGGTTGCCATCGGCTCAGTAGTGGACGATGCGATTGTAGGTATGGAAAACGTCTACCGTCGCCTGCGGGAAAATCAACAAGAGGGGAATCCCGTACCGCCACTACAAGTAGTCTTTGACGCATCGGTGGAGGTGCGCGTCAGTATTTTGCTGGCATCAGTGATTATTGTGATAGTTTTCGCTCCGATCTTCTTTCTAGAAGGCGTGGAAGGGCGAATTTTTACCCCAATGGGAGTAGCTTATCTGCTGTCAATTATTGCCTCGACGGTGGTAGCACTCTCCTTGACCCCAGCCCTTTGTGCCTTAATGCTAGTAAATCGGCAGTTACGTGAAGAAGAAACCTGGATATCGCGTTTGTCTGCCCGCTTGTATCGTCCGGCGCTGCTGTTCTCGTTGCATCGCCCTAAATTGGTTCTATTGACGGCAATAACTGCTTTTGTAGCCTCTATGGTTATTCTAAGCGGAGTGGGACAGGTGTTTCTGCCGGAGTTTCAAGAACCTTCACTGGTGGTGGCGATGAATCTTTATCCAGGCGTGTCATTGGATACGACAAATCGCGCTGGTGCAGTGCTGGAGAATAAATTTAAAGACGACCCCAGATTTACAGCACTCCAGCTGCGTCCTGGTCGCGCGCCAGGAGACACCGAAGGGGCAGGGGTAAACTTTGCAGAATTGGATGTGGAGCTAAGCGAAGAAGGCATGAAAGACCGAGAGGCAACGATTGAAGCCTTGCGGACTGAATTTGAAAAACTCCCTGGTGTAGCTGCCAATGTCGGTGGCTTTTTATCTCACCGGATTGATGAAATTCTCTCTGGAGTCCGGTCGGCGATCGCCGTTAAGGTTTTTGGACCAGATCTAGAACAACTGCGGACGCTGGGAGGACAAATTCAATCGGTGATGAGTAGCGTGCCAGGTGTCGTCGATCTGCAACTGGAACCCCAAGTTCCTGTCAAACAGGTTCAGATCGAGTTCGACCGAGATGCCGCTGCTAGGTACGGCTTGACTGTAGGGCAAATTTCTGAAACGCTGGAAACTGCCTTAAATGGACGGGTTGTCTCTCAGGTTCTCGAACAGCAGCAGGTGTTTGATTTGCTAGTGTGGCTGGAGCCAAAGGCGCGACGAGATCTGCAAACGATTCGAGAGCTACTGATCGATACCCCCGAAGGTCGAAAGATCCCTTTGGCACAGGCAGCAAAAGTCGATTATAGTACGGGAGCTAACACGATTAATCGAGAAAGTGTTTCTCGCCGGATTCTTGTTTCTTCTAATGTGGACGGTCGAGACCTCGGTTCCGTAATTCAGGAAATTCGTGACAAGGTTAAGCGGGAAGTGACACTACCACCTGGCTATTTCATTGAGTATGGCGGTCAATTTGAGTCACAAGAGCGCGCCACACAAACCTTACTGGCGATCGGCGCTTTGGCGCTAGCGATCATTGCGATATTAATCTATTTCTCGGTTGGTTCCATTCCTGCTACGGTGATGATTATGCTCAACCTACCCTTGGCGATGATTGGGGGTGTGTTCACTCTAGCACTGAGCGGTGGCATTCTATCCGTAGCCTCAATGGTCGGGTTCATCACACTTTTCGGCGTTGCCATCCGTAACGGACTGTTGTTGGTTGACAACTACAACCATCGACTGGCAGCCGGACTGCCACTGCACGACGTGCTGATCGAGGGGTCAATGGAGCGCCTAATCGCTATTTTAATGACCGCTCTATCGTCTGCTTTTGGTATGCTGCCACTGGCGTTTGGCTCTGGTGCGGGTAAGGAATTGCTACAACCCCTAGCAGTAGTTGTTTTGGGTGGTATGTTTACCTCAACCGCTCTGACGCTGCTGGTGATTCCAGCCTTATACGCGCAGTTCGGTAAATTTGTTATCCCCAAGAAAGTTTCTAACGCTGCTCGATCGCGGGTGGCAGAACAATTGAGCGCGTAAGATCGCAGCACTTTTCATGACTATTTCATCCCCTATTGAAAGGGTGTTTCAAACTGACAGAAAACTTATGGTTAGTGCTCGTTTTGTGGTATTAACGATCGTCAGTGCAATCTTTAGTTCTACTCAGACTCTATCTGCGATCGCCCAATCCAAACCAATTTCTCCAACTGTCTCAAAAAGCCAGACTGTCCAACCGCCGGACTCGCTCAATCCAAGTCCGAATCCGCTCGACCTGCCAACTAGTCCAGAGCAAGTTCGCTCCCAACAGGCACAGCCAATTACTTTGCAGCAGGCGATCGCGTTGGCACGAAAGAACAATCGAGATCTCCAGATAGCAAGACAAACCTTGCAGCGCAGTCAAGCTGCTTTAAGACAAGTGCAGGCAGCTCAATTACCCACATTAAACACTCAGGCAGAAATTGCCAATGAACGGACTGCCAGAGAGACTCTTGACGACTTGAAATATCTAAATGAAAAATCCTCTCCTGCTAACGTTCTCAGCGGTACCATAGAAGTTGGTTACGACATCTTTACTGCTGGTAGAAGACCTGCGAGAATTAGATCTGCCCAAGAGCAGGTACGTTTCAATCAATTAGACGTACAGCGACTGAACGAACAAACTCGCCTCGATGTCACAAATACTTATTACGATCTACAAGAAACCGACGAACAGGTACGAATTGCCCAGGCTGCTGTTACTAATGCCCGCAGGAGTTTACAAGATGCTATTTCATTAGAAGAAGGCGGTTTGGGGACTGGATTTGATGTCGTGCGTGCCAGAGTCCAGCTTGGCAATGCAGAGCAGGAACTGATCGACGCTCAAAGCCAGCAAGATATCGCCCGTCGTCGATTAGTAGAATTGTTGAGCTTGAGCGAGACAGTAGATGTAAGTGCTGCCGATCCAGTGCGGCAAGCAGGCAGATGGTCGCTATCGCTTGAGGACAGTATTTTGCTGGCGTATAAAAACAGAGTAGAGCTGCAACAACAGCTAGCGCAACGGAGAATTGCCCAGCAGCAAAGACGAATTGCTCTAGCTGATGTAAGACCGCAGGTTAGTCTGTTTGCCAATTATCAAATATTGGATGACTTTAATGACGAATTTAGTTTAAAAGATGGATATGCAGCAGGAGCCAGGCTGCGCTGGAATTTCTTTGATGCCGGAGCTGCTAGATTTGGTGCAGCACAGGAGGATGCCAACCGAGCGATCGCTGAAACCCGTTTCGCTCAAACTCGCAATCAAATTCGTTTTCAGGTGGAGCAGGCATATAAAAACCTCCAGGCAAATGCCCGCAGCATTCAAACTGCCGCCGCTGCATTGCAACAGGCTCAAGAGGGTTTAGAAATTGCCCGCGTGCGCTTTCAAGGAGGAGCTGGTACTCAATTAGACGTAATTGCTGCCGAAAACGACTTGACACGAGCGGATGTGAATCGGCTTAATGCAATTTTAAATTATAACCGCGCACTGGCAACGCTACAACGCGCTGTTAGTAATCTTTCTAAAAGTAAATCTACCAACTCTTCTGAGTAAATAGAAGAAAGCAGGAAAAGTAATGCAATTGCCAGTAGCTTTTCTTGTATCCTTGGAAGTTAGCAGGATTTGGAATGCGTTCAATGGAAAACATTACTAGAACTCAAACGCACCTTCATAGAAACGATGGCTAGGACGAAGTAGGTTGTTATGCGAATTCTATTAGTGGAGGATGAGCCGGATTTAGGTGATGCAATTAGGCAAAGGTTAAAGCAAGAGCGGTACGTTGTTGATTGGGTTTTAGATGGCGATGAAGCTTGGATGTATCTAGAAACATACTGGGCAGAATATACACTAGCTATCTTCGACTGGTTACTGCCAGGGCTATCAGGCTTAGAACTGTGTCGGCGGCTGCGGCTGCGGAATAATTCGATGCCGATTTTAATCCTAACAGCTAAATGCGATCTTAGCGATCGAGTGACTGGGCTAGATGCAGGAGCTGATGATTATCTGGTGAAGCCGTTTGGCATGGCAGAACTGCTGGCACGGTTGCGGGCATTGCAGCGCAGATCGCCTCAAATCCAACCCCAGCAACTTCAGGTCGGCGATCTCATCTTAGATTACGGCACTCACACTGTGTGTCTTCAGAAGCAAAGCGGTGACAAGCAGTTTCTTTTACTGACACCAAAGGAATTTCAACTGCTAGAATGTTTCATGAAGCGCCCTAACCAGGCGATCGGCGGCGAGCAAATTGTCAAGCTCATTTGGGCGGCAAGTACAGAACCAACTAGTAACGTTCTAGCAGCCCAAATCCGTCTGCTACGGCGCAAACTGGCAGAAATTGGCAGTAGTTGCTCGATTGAAACTCTCTATGGCATGGGATACCGTTTCAACATCATCCTCGCTCCAGAATAGGCTATTTCTACTTACTCGCTGGCGACTGGCAGGAATATATGCTAGCGTTGTTGGACTGATTTGCACTCTAGCTGGATTTATTCTTTATCACACGATCGCCCATATAGGTTTAGCAGCTTTAGATCGAGAACTGAAGTCTGTAGCAAGTACGCTGCACGATAGCCTCGAACCGAGCCTAGTTTACCCTAATCGCGTAAAACCGGACGCTCAAAAAATTCTACCAAGTCTATGCACGGATGGGATAAGCTGCTTAACGCGAACAGCAGTAGCCAAGTCTCATTCTACAAGTATCTTTGACCAAAGCAACTACTACCTACGTTTATTAGACACCTCTGGAAACCTGGTTGCCGTAACAGGTTTTCACCCTACGGGGCTGCCAATTTTACTAGAACAGGACACTTGGCAAATCCTCCAAGACCGCGATGGTCGGCGTTATCATCAAATTTCTTTATCTCTTCATCCTAACAAGAATCTGCTTTGGGGATACATCCAGGTGGGGCGATCGCTGGAGGACTTCGATCGGTCGCTTGCTTACTTGCGATTAATTCTATTAGCAGGGATACCAATCAGCATCATTGCGATCGGAGCTTCAGCTTGGTGGTTTTCAGGAGTAACGATCCAACCAATTTATAGTTCTTATTTAAAAATGCGACAGTTTACAGCTGACGCTGCCCATGAATTGCGGACTCCCATAGCAACGATCCAAGCCACTATGGAAAACAAAAGCCAGATCGAGCAGCCTTGGTCCGAGCAAGAAATAGAGAATGCTCTAACAACCATCGAACGTCAGAATAATCGCCTTTCTCGATTAGTTGAGGATCTTTCGTTACTTTCGCGGATGGAAAATCCGGCAAAAACATTGCACAAACAGCAAGCGTTAGTAATGAAACTGAGTTCCTGTAATTTAAACGAATTAGTCAGTGATGTAGTAGAAGGATTTTCTATTCTGAAAATTGCTGCTACTTTAAAGCTAACAGCTGATATACGGGTACGCCAAGCCCTTTACGCGATCGGAGATGAAGAGCATCTAGGTCGCTTAATTTCTAACCTCGTGAGCAATGCAATGCAGTACACTCCCCCAGGGGGTAGAGTCACGCTCGTGCTAGACCGACACGAGCATTATGCCATCATTCAGGTTGTAGACACGGGCATCGGCATTGCTTCCGAACACCAAGCACGAATTTTCGACCGCTTCTATCGCGTGAATAGCGATCGCTCTCGCCAGTCGGGGGGTACTGGATTAGGTCTAGCGATTGCTCAAGCGATCGTCCAAGCACATCATGGCAGCATTCAGGTTCAAAGTGAGTTGGGTAGGGGAAGTACGTTTACTGTTCGGCTACCCTTAAACTAAGGCATTGCTGCATGAAACAAAAGCGTTATGTTAGTTCACGTCCGAGGAGTTGGTTGCGATCGCCACTTGATTTTGTACCTTAGCGCGAAGCCATCTTAGTAACTTCTTTCCTTCTACGCCGCTAATGAATTCGCGTCGTTCGTCGGGCTAAAATTCCTATCTACAGTGGATTCATCTTATTCATTCATGTTGCGGTAAGTAGCAACTGCCGAGGGTGAAATGCGATTAAGGTAACGAAAGATCCAATACTTAAAGATCACATCCAAGACCACTGGAAAAGTCGCTATGAACATAAAAACAAAATCTTTATTTTCTGGAAGACCGAAATGCTGTAAAGTATTTTCCAAAATTACTTCCCAACCATGAGAAGAGTGAAAGCCAACAAATAAATCGGTAAGCAGGATAATTAAAAATGCTTTGGCAGAATCACTTAATCCATAAACTATTTCGTCAATAAAAGACTTAAATATTGCTATCTGTCGTTTTCCTATTACAAGTAAAGCCACAAACGTAGCCACTGACAGTAAATCTGCAAAAATACTTTTGAGTGCGTTATTACTCTCAAGCTTATATTTTTGAGCTAGTTCAGAAGCTTTTTGCTTTAACTTTTTTTCTGTAATTTCTGGAGTAAGAACTAGAGATCTTCCAGCTAAAAAATCAAAACGAAGCCTCTCTTCAAAACTTTTTAATTCAGTCAGTGCTCTTTCTTCTTGAGAAGAATTTAAATAAATATTTGATTGGTTATTATTCCAAAATGAATTTATTAAAGGACTTATTATAATCCCTTTAGCTAGCTGATTCATTAAAAAAGGTACTAGAACAAGAATTAATAAATAACGTATAGAAACGATGGTTCGATACCGAGAGCGGCGGAACTCTTGAATCACCTCAGTTTCTGCGTTTGGGTTCAAGTTCCTTTTGAGTTTTTCTATAGTTCGACCAATGGAACGGGGAATAACACTAGGTTCATCAAGTGATGTCCTTGATGCCGATTTTTTTTCTGAGATGAGTTTATTAAATTTATCTTGCAGTGCTTGAGTCTGTTTCATAGGAATTTGTTTGCCAAGCTGGATTAAGGAAGTGTCGCCAGCTGTCTCACTTTTTTGAGATATTAGATTGCGCTCAACTTTATTTTTTGAATTTAAAAATTTATATTTAATAAGAACTTCCTCAATGAAGTTTAGTTTTTCTATTGTTTTGCAAGTAACGGCTTTTACTTCTATAGTCTGACGATCGTCTATTATGTCCTCTTGTTCCAGGTCAAAATTATTTGAATTTTTACTATAAGAGGAAACATTTATAATGAATATATTGAGAATAGAACGGCTTAGCTTAAATTCTGATAATCTGGTCTGAGCGATTTGTAGATATTTAGACAATTCAGATTCAATATAGTTAACAACATTATCGCTATAATCATCCAGTGATGAAACTTGCCCACCTCTAAGGTACTCATTTTCTATCCTTTTTATCTCAAGTGCTGCATTATAAGCAGCATTTAGAGAACGTTCGGGGGTTTGCCACAGCCAATCGATAGCATCGTGCCAATACTTCTTCATAAGAAAAAGAGCGTAATTTTCAAATGATAAATAATTGACAGCTCTCTTCTTAGTGAATGAAGCTATCAATCAATATCTTGACAGAGTTATATGAAATAGAAATGAAATTTTTGCTTGTTAAATAACTCTATATCTAAAAATTCTCTGTAGAATTTTTGCAATTGCAGTAGAACACTTGGAGATAACTTAGTAACTGGAACTTTTTAACAGTAATGCTGTAGTTATTCCTCTCGGTACACCAAGCTTTAAACAACATTATCTGGAGCGAAAGGACATGGGTAACTGGGATCGCCAACCTCGATTTGCAGAGTGGGGTGATCGATGCCAAAAAGCTCGTGAAGCTCTCGGACTACTCGTACTAAAAAAGCATCACCAGGATGTCCTGCGGGCATGACTAGGTGAGCCGTGAGTGCTGTCTCTGTAGTACTCGTTGCCCAAATATGCAGGTCGTGGACTTGAATCACATCGGGAAGTTCAGCTAGGTAATTGCGGACAGCCAATGGTTCTATGCCTACTGGAACTGCATCTAAGATGAGATTGAAGGATTCTTGAAATAGTTGCCAGGTACCAACTATGATTATCAGTGTAACAACCAAACTTACAGCTGGGTCTAACCAAAGCCAGCCCGTAGCAACGAGCGCAATGCCAGTCAGTACAACCCCTACAGATACCGCAGCATCTGCAACTAAGTGAAGGAATGCACCTCTGATATTCAAGTCCCGCTTGCGCCCCGACAAGAACATCAAAGCGCTGCCCGTATTAATCGCAATTCCGATCGCCGCCACTGCAATCACCGTTCCTCCCGCTACCGGAGCAGATTCGCGAAACCGTTGGATTGCCTCCCAGCCAATACCACCTGCAACAACTAGGAGAGAGACGGCGTTCAACAGCGCCGCCAAAATGGAAGAGCGTCGCAGCCCATACGTGCGACGTTGTGTTGTCTTTCGGCGGACGAGAATGCTTGCTCCCCAAGCTAGCAGCAGCCCCAAAACATCACTGAGATTATGTCCTGCATCAGCAAGTAGGGCAAGGGAGTTAGCAATAATACCGTAAACTGCCTCCACAATGACAAACCCTGCATTGAGAGCAACGCTGATGATAAAGGCACGGTTGTAATTAGCCTGTCTGTGGTTATGTCCGCGACTGTTCTGCTGAGACATGATTTTCTAGCGATCGCCAGCTTTAAATAAATTAACATTATCGGCGATCGAGCTAAAGCCAAAAATTGCCTCTATACTCGACCTTTAAAGTTAAATCTTCCAAACTCTAGAAGCCGAACGCGATCGTAACTAAGAGTGTTAACTTAAATCCAATCAAAGCACACGTCATAATTCTGGTAAGGTACTACTGAAAAAGTATACTGCATTTGTTTACTAGCTGGAACTCAGGTCATGCAATCATAATAAAACTTCTATATTTACTAGTCAAATCTGTGTACTAAAATGTGCGAAATCGAGCTACACCTACGGGAATTTCCGAATCGTTGCCAACAACTTTAGCTGATAGGCTATATATAGAATCAGAACCAAGAACTGGTTGCTTGACTTTATTAAGTTCGATCGAGATTTTTGTGTTAGAAATATCTTTTTTAGGAAAAACTATAATGATTCTTTTATCATCAACAAAAACATTAATATTAATTCTCTGACCATTTCGATCGGATACGTTAATGTCATTGCTCACAGCTACCGTGGATGGAGTATCAATAATAAGCTGAGAAAGGGCACCGATGTTTTTGGGAATATGTATTTGAAAAGCATGTTTAACGATCCGCCAACGAGTAGCAGGAAACTGTAAATTATCTTCAATACTAAAAACTCTACTATTATTTGTATTTGTATTAATATTTTCACTTGAATAGCTAGCTGAAATAGAAGTTGTAATAGCTAAAATCAAACTAGTAGGAAGGTAAATTAAGATTTTTTTCATCTCACACCTTGAAGAAATTTGCTCGCTCGAAGATGAGTTAACCTTTTGCTAAATAGCTTAACAGAGAAAGATGAAATCAAGATGAAATTTTGCCTAGAGACACAATTATCTTTAGACGAGGTACTCATGCCATATTGAAACGAGAGTCTGTTACCTAGTTGACTGACAAAACTCAAGAACTAAAACTGTAAGATTTGATGTTGAACTCGCGCTCCAACTGCTTGTGAGTTTACTTCTTCGCGGCAGATGCAGGTTCAAGATCGACAAAGCCAGACAAGGAAATCGTTGAGAATAATCGCCATCTTTGATGCAACCACCGATCCCTTCCCCATTGATGACTTTGAGCAAACACGGCACGGCTACAAGTGTATACCCGCCACTTGGTTAAATTGATGGACTATGCAAAGCTCTAGTTAACTAATTAAGTATTTATCCATATCAACCCTGCACTGGCGGAGTTTGGCTAAGGCTTCTTGCTGAATCTGCCGCACCCGTTCGCGACTAAAGTTAAGCCGTTCGCCTATATTTTTCAGCGAAAGCGATCGTCCATCGTCTAAACCAAAACGCAAGCTCAATACCTGCTGTTGTTGTATTGTCAAAACTGCTGCCATCAATTGCTTTAAGTTATCGGACATTAATGACTGAATCGCAAACTCCTCTGGAGAAGCAGCAGGATCTTGCAACATTTCACCCAGCTCTGTATCTCGATCTTCTCCTACTTGTTTTTCTAGAGATATAGGTTGACGTGCTACCTCTAGATACGAGATTACCTGGTTGGGAGTCAATTCTAGTGCTGCTGCTAACTCAGAAATTGACGGCGTGCGTTTCAGGTGTTGGGATAGCTGGCGTTGTGTCTTTTTAATTTTATTCAGCTTCTCAGTGATGTGGATCGGTAGCCGGATAGTGCGGCTGTTCTGCGCGATCGCTCTAGTTATAGCTTGACGAATCCACCAGTAGGCATAAGTTGAAAGCCGATAACCTTTAGTTGGGTCAAACTTTTCCACACCCCGATGCAAACCAATGGTTCCTTCCTGAATCAAGTCTAAAAGTTCTAAATTGCGCTTGGTGTACTTTTTGGCGATGGAAACCACCAGTCGCAAATTAGCTTCTACCATCTTGCGCTTAGCATTCTCACCATCTGCGATCGCTTTTGTTAGCCCAGTATTATCTAATTTGCCTGAAGCTTTTGCCCATTCATCAAGCGACGGTTCTCGACCTAACTGCTTGGTTAGCGAATCTTTTACCAACTGCAAGGCGATCGCTCGCTGTACCTGTTTACCAAATAAAACTTCTTGTTCGTGAGTTAGCAGTGGTACGCGACCAATTTCTCGTAAATAAATACGAATGAGATCGGTGTCTGTTTGGGCAGTTTTTAAAGGAGTAAGCATGGGAGTCTTGGGTATGTAGTAGCAATATTGTGAAATACTAAGTGTTCTAACGCTTAATAACTCTGCTTTTTTGATATTTTGAGCAAATAATACTTACAGTTTTCCTCTACAATCTGAATTTGCTATCTTTTCTAGAAAAGCGATCGCTATTTGTATTAACTGCTATGATATCTTCGGTGTTGCAAAGCATTGTGTTACAAATTACGTCTAATGGTAGGTCATTTGGATTGTGTCCAAAAGGATTTTCAAGTTCGGAGCCAATTTCTTCAATCCCAAATAAAAAAAAACTGATAAAAACCATCACTGGAGTAGTCCACCAAGTCAAGCCACTCACTAATTCAACAGGTAAGGTCAGACAATATAACACTACTAGCTGCCTCAAATAAATTGCATAACTCAAAGGCATTGGTGTTTTTGAAATTCGTTCGCAACCTCCTAGAATATTCACTAACTCATCTAGCAATTTTTGCAAAGCATTTAGTTGATAAACATCAATCGACTGACAATCATACTGATGCTGTAAGTACTCTCCTATCCAGAAAGTAATCTCTAGCGATGGATGGTTTGTATTTTGTAGCTTTGAATACTCAGATACGGACATAAGTGAAAGCAACTCTTCATTCATAGGATCGCGACGCAAATGTAGCTTCACAGCAATCGCGAAAGCAACCACTAACCGCATCGCTGCCTTTTTTTCCTCTCGATCTGCCGCTTCTCGTTCTTTAATTATTATCCAAATACCACGAGTCAAATTACGAACAGTATTGACTAAATTTCCCCAAAGTTTACGTCCTTCCCAAAAGCGATCGTAAGCTGTATTAGTCCGAAATATTAATAACAAACTCAAAACAAGATTAAAACTTAACACCACATTAGGAATACCATCTATTTTTGGTAGGGTTATATGAATTTTTTCATAATAGAGTAGTGCAATTGCAAAACTATAGATACTAAAGAAAAATATCCAAGGAAGAATAGTTGGAACAATTGAGCCTTGTAATCGTAAGATTAAATAAAACCAATTTAACCTTTCTCCAGTATAGTCGTAAAATTTTTGCTTCCATGCTCTTAAGGAATGAGTTTTAGTATACTTCTTGATTTTCATTTTTCCCTAAAATCTTGGAATAACAACTGAATCAAAGTACATACACTAAATTAAAAAGCAAAAGTTTGTTTTTTACTATAAACTTAACTACTTTTTCCTATAGTCCGAAGGATAGATCGGGAGATGAAGCTAGTTTTTCTGAGTGATGACCTTGACTTCATTCTTGTTGTGGTAAAAATTCAGGCTTTTAAGCTCGTAAACTAAAAGCCTGAAACTAAGCTAAGCATGAGGTGTTAGTGATTAATCTTTAATTATATGGAAAACAAGATGAAATTGAGATGAAATTTATTGCAAAATAGAAGTTTTTTTTAAGTTACATTTTTACTTCAAGATTAATAGAGACAATACAACTAATATGAAAATACTCAAGATTAGTTGAAACATGAACTTGCAAGACTCTATCTTCTTCACAAAAATTGTCTAAATACATGGGTATACTTTAGTTAAAAAGAGAATTGGTTTTAGCAAGAAGGATGAAAAAAGCAGAAAGTAACGGTTGCGATCGGCAAGGTGTCTCTAGCTCTACTGGTATTACGTTCTATGCCATAGCGGTCTTTTTCTTGGTTGATTTTAGGTAGATGCAATTAGCTTTGCTATTCGTTACCTTTATTGTCTGTTTTAGACGGTTTCCCGATCTAGTCGAGTCTATGGCTGGAGACAAGTCAGTTTGATGCCACTTCTATGTCCGAAGATCGCTTCCTATCCTGTCCCAGCCAGAATCGGCATTTTTCTGCTGATACTAATGTTGCTGTGGCTACCTATCGCTGTTCCCATCTATTGGGTATGGGGAACAGTTAATACCAGCAGTACGATCGCTCTGTTGATTCTGTACGTTGAGTTTGTCTGGCTGTTGCAGATTTGGGGCAGGAAAGTCCATCGCCAATCTCAGCCACTTCAGTATCATGGACTGGCAAGAACTCGCCAGAACGGATTTGAACTCTTAATATCGCTGGGAATTGGCTTCATTAGCCTTTTTACTCTTTTTTTCTTTGAGGGTTGGATGGGATGGTTAATTTGGCAACCTCTCCCTAGAGTCCATCTCTCTTTTGGGTTGGAAGGTTTGCTAGTTGGATTAGGTGTGGGAGTTGCTGAAGAATTGCTCTTCCGAGGTTGGCTGATTGACGAACTGCGTTGGAACTGTAACTTTAAGACGGCTGTGTGGATTAGTAGCACGATCTATGCGGCACTACACTTTATTAAACCTTGGACGGAAATTGTCCGTATGTTGCCGAGTTTTCCAGGACTGCTACTGTTAGGGTTAACCTTGGGATGGGCAAGGCAGGTACACCAAAAGCGCTTAGGATTTGCCATTGGGCTTCACGCTGGATTGGTTTGGGGTTATTACCTAGTTGACGTATCGGATTGGATAAATTATGCGAATCAAGTTCCAGAATGGGTGACAGGAATCAATCAAAATCCTTTGGCAGGGGTTGTAGGTTTTGGGTTTCTCTGTGCGCTTGCCTTTGTAGTGCAAAAGATAGGGGAATTTGGAGTGACGCTATATTGAAGCTATCTTCTTGGCGCGATCGCCGTTAAATTTTGTAGATCTCTAGATCCAATGGGGCAACCACTTGGAACTAAAGTTGAGCATTCAAAGAGGAAACAGCTTCAACGAGATCGTCATACACGAACTTGACGCGGTAGATAAGCAATGGGATTGACTACCCCCTTGCCCTGGAGATGCAACTCAAAGTGGCTGTGCGGTCCACTGCTCCGACCAGTGCTACCCATTTGAGCGATCTGTTGACCTTGCCCAACTTGTTGCCCAACCCGAACCAAAACCCGTTGATTATGAGCGTAACGAGTCAGACTGCCATTACTATGCTGGATCTCCACTAGATTGCCGTAGCCACCAGAATTCCAGCCTGCCTTGACTACAACACCAGGAGCTGAGGCGAAAATTGGCATTCCTACAGCGGCGGCGATGTCAATTCCCTGATGCATCCGTCCCCAGCGTCTGCCATAGTTAGAAGTCACGCTGCCTTTTGCGGGCCAAGCGTAATACTTGGAGGGGGTTGAAGTCTTGAAAGGTTTGGGTAAGTAGGTATCTACTGCACCCAAAGGCGGTAAATCTGGAGAAATTTGCTGTTCTTTGAGCAAATCGAGCATTCCTGAAGTCTCTAACCCTACTATGGGTGCTGTTACTATACTAGAGCTAGATTTAGGAGTAGTGGTATTGGCTGGAGTTGAATGCCGTGCTTTTATAGCTGACTTTGGAGCGTCAGGCACTTGAGCCGTAAGCAATTTTGGCTTCATCGATCGCTCGGCTGACGAATTAAGATGCCGTAGAAAATTCAGTTCTCCAGTTAAACTATCTGCTTTGCTAGGGGCGATTGGTTGGAGAGGCGCGACTAAAGTACTACCTTCACTCGATCTCGGCGCAAATGCGCTTTGAGTCGAGTATTTCTGTTGTAGTTTCTCAACCTCCATATGTAGCTTTTGGACGTGCGGATTAAATGGCGATCGCGATCGCGCTGCTTCTGGTTGGCTTAAACCTATACTCTTGCGTCGAGGTACTTCAGCTCCAATAGGAATAGTACTGACTGTTGGTTCGTTGCTTGTTAGTTTAACTGCCAATGCGCGATCGCTTTGTTGAATCATCAAAAGGTTAGAAACTCCTGTTGAAACGACTAAACCGAGCGTCACAGTCGCAGTTCGTATCCGTCGCTTATTTTTTTGTCGAATAAAGTTAGTGTATTCTTCTAATATTTTGTTATTGGTTGTCAAAGTGAAAATAGCCGCTACTTTCTTCATTCTTTGCGTTCGCTTAGGTAAATTTATTCAGCATTATATATAAACAACGTTGTATAATTTGTCAAGGGTTTATCGTAGCAATTCTCTAGCTGAACGCTCCTCTCAAAAGCTTTGAGTCGAACGGATAATCACTCTTGCTCAAACTTGAGTGAAGTAAAAATTAGAACATCATAGCTAGAGCGGCTAGCATAAATTCGCTCGCCTTGTTTTTCAAATAACCAAAACCTAGACTATAAAACTCCCAAACTACTCGAAACTTCAGCGACTTATTAGTTTAGCCTAAAAGGAGGCTTTACTCTATTTCCTAATGAATCTGGGCGTACATCGGCTCGATCTCCCCAACATGGAAGCGATCGGCATCTGGAGCAACATAGTTTAAGCTTTCAACTCTAATGACTTCAATAGCTTCCTTTCTGGCAATGAAGATAAATTTAACCGTACTTAACAGCATTTTTGGTGAAAATTAAAATCGTGCCTAAAAACTCGTTCCTCTTGTTAATGATTATCACTCTATTAATTGTCGGTGAAAGTGATAATAGTTTTCATTAATAAACCGTGCATGACTCGCAGCAATTTTTGCACGTTTGAGAGTAAGAGAGTGTAGAATAAAAAATAAATTTGAATTACTGTTCAGATATTCATTATTTATTTGCTTGGAGCGAAGAAACATCATGCCAAAGCCAAGTTCAAACCATTCGGGCTGCTCCAGCTGCGCTGGTGACGAGCATCAGCACGATCGCGACGACCGAAACCACGACCACGACCACGGTCACAGTCATGGTGATGGAGAGTTTAACCTAAAGGCGGAACTGGCTCCGGTGATCTTGGTAGTCATTTTATTTACCCTCGGTTTGATTTTTGAAAAGCAGCTGCATAGTACACCTTACTCAGTCGGCGAGTATTTGGTTTTCATCCCTGCCTACCTCTTGAGTGGTTGGAATGTTTTGACGAGCGCTGGACGCAATATCCTCCGAGGTCGAGTATTTGATGAAAATTTTTTGATGACTATAGCGACGTTAGGGGCGATCGCGATTCATCTACTACCAGAAGCCGTAGCGGTGATGTTGTTTTTCAGAGTGGGCGAATTATTTCAGGAATTTGCTGTCGGTCGCTCCAAGAGATCGATTAAGTCTCTATTGGAGTTTCGCCCTGACTATGCCAACTTGAAGACGAATGGTGAACTCAAAAAAGTATCGCCAGATGAAGTAGCAGTAGGGGATATCATCGTTGTCAAGCCAGGGGAAAAGATTCCCTTGGACGGCAAGATCGTAGAGGGTGAGGCTCAGCTCGATACCTCTGCCTTAACTGGAGAGTCAGTGCCGCGAACTGCAAAAGCTGGAGACTCCGTTTTGGCAGGTATGATAAACAAAACTGGCGTTCTCACAATCGAGGTGAGCAAACTATTCGGTGAGTCTTCCGTATCCAAAATTTTGGATTTGGTGCAGAATGCCACTAGTAAAAAATCAGAGTCGGAGAAATTTATTACTCAATTCGCCAGGTACTACACCCCAGTTGTCGTTGTTCTCTCTCTGGGAGTAGCGATACTTCCTCCTTTATTTATTGCAGGAGCAGACCGATATCAATGGGTTTATCGCGCCCTCATCTTGCTGGTGATTTCCTGTCCTTGTGGACTCGTGATTAGCATCCCCCTCGGCTACTTTGGTGGTGTTGGCGGTGCTGCCAAGCGCGGGATTTTGGTCAAAGGCTCTACCTTTTTAGATGCCCTAACTAGAGTCAAGACGGTAGTGTTTGACAAAACAGGAACGCTAACTAAGGGCGTGTTTAAAGTAGCGCAGATCGTACCAAAAAATGGGTTTACCCAAGATGAGCTACTCCAACTAGCAGCAGAGGTAGAGTCACACTCCAACCATCCTGTGGCTGAATCTATCCGAGAGGCGTATGGAAAAAAAATCGACGATTCCCAAGTTGAGGCTTACGAAGAAATTGCTGGTCATGGCATCCGCGCTCTAGTCCGAAATCGGTTAGTTATTGCCGGAAACGACCGCCTGTTGCACCGAGAAAATATCTCGCATGATGACTGTAATATAAATGGTACTGTCGTACATCTAGCTGTAGACAAGCGCTACGCTGGATACATTGTAATTGCTGACGAACTCAAAGACGATGCGTTTCAAGCAATTCAAGCCCTGAAGAAACAGGGAGTTGAGCAAACCGTCATGTTGACGGGAGATAATCGAGCTGTAGCCGAGCGGGTGGCGCAAAATCTCGGTCTAGATGCTTACTATGCCGAGTTACTACCAGAAGGTAAGGTCGAGGCGATTGAAAAACTCATCTCACAATCTGGAAAAAACAATAAAGTTGTGTTTGTAGGTGACGGAATTAACGATGCCCCAGTAATTGCTAGGGCTGACGTGGGCATGGCAATGGGAGGATTAGGCTCTGATGCGGCGATCGAAACTGCGGACGTAGTGATTATGACCGATGCGCCGTCAAAGGTAGCGGAGGCAATCAAGACTGGTAAAAAGACTCGTCAAATTGTTTGGCAAAATATCATTCTGGCTATGTCGGTCAAAGGTGGATTTATTTTGCTCGGGGCTTTCGGTCTGGCGACTTTGTGGGAAGCCGTCTTTGCTGATGTGGGTGTGGCTTTGCTTGCTATCTTAAACGCTGGCAGAGTTCTGAGAGGAAATTAGTTAGGAAATAGTCAAACAGAAAAATTCTTCATCGACTTACGGAGGTTGAAAAATGGGATTGGGTCATATCTTCAGAGAACTATTGGGTGACGATCGCCACGGACATCATCGCCAAGAGCGTCACAACAAGTATCGCGATCGCGATCGTCATCACACTAGACATCACGATTACGACGATCGCGATGAGCATCATGACTATTATCACGACTATGGCGATCGTGAAGTCTGCCATTCAATCCCTAGTCGAAGCCGCCGCTATCAACCGAGCTACCATGATGGAATGGCTGCATCTAACCCAATCGTTATCTGTTTGAGCTGCGAAAGAGAAAACCCTCATGATGCCAAGTTCTGCATTGAGTGTGGCAGCGTCCTGCGTATAAGCCACTGAGTTTTGCACGTCATGCAATACCGAGTCCAAGAATATACTTGCTTTAAGCTAGCTATGGCACTAGAAGCAACTGTAGCAAACCAATATTCGCTATATGTGTGGCTCTACTAGCTATTTTTAATGCCATAGAATCCTGATGGAGGAGGCTAATACTCATGACTCGACGCGCCCTGCTGATAGTAAATCGTCACGCTCGCCGAGGACAGAATAGCAGATCCCAGGCGGTGAACCAGCTGCAAAGGCTAGGTTTTGACCTGATGGAGACGGAGACGGAGAAACCGCAATACCTATCTGACGTGATTCGTCATCACAGCCATCAGGTTGACTTGGTGATTATTGGGGGAGGGGATGGCACATTGAATGCGGCAGTGGAGGGACTGGTAGAAACTCAACTTCCTTTGGGGATTCTACCCTTGGGGACAGCTAATGACCTCGCCCACACCTTGGGGATTCCTTCAAGCTTGCCCGAAGCTTGCCAGATCGTTGCAAAAGGTCAACTACAGCGTATTGACCTCGGTTGGGTGAATGGGAAGCATTTCTTCAATGTTGCTAGTTTAGGGTTGAGCGTCCAAATCACGGAGCGGCTCAATCAAAGGGTGAAGCGTCATTGGGGAGTGCTAGCCTATGCAGTTACAGCTTTAGGAGTGATTTGGCAAGCCCAACCCTTTCGAGCAGACATTCGTCTTGACGGCGAATTAATCCGAGTTAAGACTGTGCAGATTGCTGTAGGAAATGGTCGATATTATGGTGGTGGCTTGACAGTCTGTGAGGATGCAGCAATTGATGACCAACAACTACATCTATACAGTCTGAATGTTCGTCACTGGTGGCAGCTGGTTGCCTCACTGCCAGTAATCTGGAAAGGACGACATAAAGCATGGTTGGGTTTTCATGCTTGCAAGTGTCAAGAAATTGAAATCTACACTCACGGGCTGTATCCCATTAATACGGATGGTGAACTAACTACCCACACTCCCGCTCAATTTCGCATTATTCCCAAAGCTATATCTGTGCTGATTCCCAAAAAACATTTTTAATCCTTAAATTCTGATAGTGAAGGAACGTTCTGATATTTATCAACCTGCTATTGTTCCCGATCGCAAACACTCCCATCAAAGCGACGCAGAAGCCCTGTACGCAATGCAAAAGGTACGGCGACTCTGGATTGTCCTAGGATTGCGGTGTAGTCTGTTGCTGGTGGAACTAGCAGTTGGGTTCTGGACTCATAGTCTGTCACTACTTGCAGTTGCAGGGCATATGCTTTCGGATATCTTTACACTGGGAGCGGCGTTGATAGCAGCTTCTTTAGCACAGCGTCCAGCCACAAGTCGGGCAACTTTTGGGTATCGACGGCTAGAGATTTTAGTCGCACTGATGAATGGATCGATCCTCATCGCGATCGCCGCTCTCATCGCTTGGAGAGCTATTGAGCGATTCCAAGCTCCAGAACCAGTTTCGGCTTTACCCACACTGATTGTAGCGGCACTGGGCTTGGCAATTAACAGCTTGCTTGTCAGCTTGCTGCACGAAGACAGCGATCGGGACTTGAATCTGCGGGGTGCTTTTCTTCATGTGCTAGCTGATGCCGTCAGCTTTTTCGGCGTAATTCTAGCAGCTATAGTAGTTTATTGGTTCAATTGGATTTTGGCAGATGCAGTTGCTAGTTTGTTCGTTGCCTGTCTCATTTGTCTGAGTGCCTTGCCGCTCGTTTGGGATAGCTTGAGAATTCTGATGGAATACACTCCTCCAAATATTGACGTATCTGCGGTTGAAGCTGTCTTAAGTGCCAACGCCTGCGTCCGACAAGTAGACAAGCTGCATATCTGGACAATTACCTCTGGGCAGGTGGCGCTGTGCGCTCATTTAGCTGTGGAATCTCTGAACGCTCAAGAGCGAGATAGTCTGCTCTTGCAGTTGCAAGCTCAATTAGAACAAGCGTTTGGAATTGGCGAGTCCACTTTGCAGATAGTAGCCCTCAACGAAAGCGATTCTCCTTCGGAGACGCTACGCGAACGCACTTCTTACCTTTGCTAGATAGAGATCGCTAGAAATTTTAAATGAGTTCTTGTTGTGAAAAGATTTATTCTATCTAAGCTCAATACATACGCGCTATTAGTCAGCGCGAACGAAATAAGGAAACAGCGACTGATATAGGTCACCAAAGAGCAACAGTTATTAAAGCAGGTAATCGCACAAATAGTGAGATTGAAAAAACAAGCATAGCATACTGCTTCTATTTTAAACTTCTCAAGCGAATCCAACTTGCTCTCAACCCAAATTCTGAAAAAGATGTTGTCAGTGGTTAAAGCTTTGAGCGATGAGGTACTAAAGTAACTCCCACAGATGAAGGCTCTCTGGAAGCAAACCGTAGGAAGAAAAGCAAGTTGGAATTGTATCAAAGCCTGTCGCAAGCGCAAATAGAATTGTAAATACCATGAGGGGTGTCCTGGCTGGCATTGCCATTGTTGCCACAGGTTGGCTGTGGTTCGATCCAGCGATCGGTTTAATCGTCACTGCGGTCATTCTAATTACTACCTGGCAACTGCTCCAAGAGTCTCTCAATTTAATCCTAGATGCGGTTCCAGCAGGGATTGAGCCGCTAGCTGTCCGCACCTATTTAACCGAACGTCCTGGTGTAGCTTCTGTCCACGACTTGCACGTTTGGGCAATGAGTACAACCCAAATCGCTCTCACCGCTCATTTAGTCATGCCCGCAGGTCATCCAAGCGATGCGTTTCTCGTTCAAGTCAGTCGAGAACTGCACGATCGTTTCGGCATCGAACACGTCACGCTTCAAGTCGAAGTAGGCGATCCCAATTACCCTTGCGCCTTAGCTCCCGACAATCTTGTCTAGATGCAAGCTACTTCGTGCTGACTGCTATATCCTTACGTCTCTCAACAGGTAAGTTCGCACTCTGCCAAGCATTCCAAGAACCAGGGATGTTGATGACCTGCTCGAAACCATGCTTCTGTAAGATACTTGCAGCGATCGAAGCCCGATAACCGCTGCCGCAATAGGTGGCAATAGTTTGAGTTTTATCTAACTCGTCAAGATGCTCTTCTAAATGCGGTACGTAAATGTGTTTAGCACCAGGCACGCTGCCGTTGCCGTACTCTCCATCCGATCGCACGTCTAACACCGTAATATCTGGATCGTCTTTGTGCTGGTTCAACTCATGCACAGTCCACTCACCCAGGTGTTTCAGGGGTAAACCTGCGTTTTGCCAACTTGTCATGCCATCGTGGAGATAGCCTACAATGTTGTCATAGCCCAGTCTGAATAACTGTTGGGAAGCCAAAGTTACGCCGCGTTCGCTTTCCAACACCAACAAAATGTTCTTCTCAGGATCGATCGTCCAACCAACCCAGTTAGGAAATTCAGGACGCAGGGCAATGTTAATCGCGCCAGGAATGTGTCCGCCACCAAAGGCGAGGATGGATCTGGCATCGATGACAACAGTATTTTCATCCTGCATCATCTGTTGGAATTCTTGAGGCGACAGCGGCGGTAAAATTGGCACGTCACCTAAAACTTTTGCACCTTTGGCATTGACTTTTTTTAAACGGGCGTAGTGCCTTGGTGGTTCTGGCATCCCGCCTAAAATCCACTCCACAAACTCTGCTTCGCTGCGTTCTTTGAATGCTGCACTAAAAATCCGCTCGTTACCAATGGTACTCTGTCTGCGATCGCCAATCGATTTTCCACAGGCACTCCCCGCACCGTGAGAGGGATAGATTTCCATGCGATCGCCCAATGGTACGAGTTTGTCAAATAACGAATGATAGAGTTGTGCTGCCAGTTTCTTTTCAGTCCCTCCACCCAATAAATCGGGTCGTCCAACATCTAAGTTAAATAAGGTGTCGCCCGTAAAGATGCCAAATGGTGCTTCACCCTGCTTGGCATCGGAGATCGAAAAGGAGACGTGTTCGGGTGTATGTCCTGGGGTATGCAAGGCGCGTAGGGTCACGTTACCGAGTTTTAACTCGTCACCTTCACTCAGTTGTTGTAACTCGAACTGGTAATCGCTACTCTTGCCACCGTATATCGGCGCACCCGTTCTCGCTTTCAGTTCGTGAGAACCGGATACAAAGTCGGCATGAATGTGAGTCTCGATAATCTGCACGATCCTCACACCAAGTTCTCTTGCTCTTTGAATGTAAATATCTACGTCGCGACGGGGATCGATAACTGCTACGACTCCTGCTTTGTCGTCACCCACAATATAGGATAGGTGGGCTAATCCCTCGGCATCGATCTGTTCAAAAACTAGTGCCATTTTACTTTCTCCTGCAATCGTAAATTAGGCGATCGCACCCTACCTGGCTTATTCCTGCTGCTGGTGCGTGGCAACGTAATGCTCTAAAAACTGCTTCATTTGAGGATTGGCATTACAGTCAAAGCCAACTTCTCCTGCTTTCTCAAATACTTGCTCTGGAGTCATGCCTTGCCTTGTTGCCACGTTCATAAACGCCATTGCACCCGCCCGCATAGAACTAGCGCAATGAATCAAAGCAGGTTTGGGTAATTTATCGATCTGCTCTAAAACTTGGGTAGTCAACTCGTCAGTCATCTCGTTGGGCTTGACTGGAATATTGGCGTATTGCAATCCTGCGGCTTCTGCCTGGTGTTGCTCGTCTTGAAGAAAACCTTGCTCGTCAGGCGATCGCAAATTCAGCACGGACTTGAACCCTTCGCTAGCTGCCTGCTGCAATTGCTCTGGTGTTACCTGCCCTGCCACTGATAGTTCGTCATTAATCTGTTTGACGTTTTCCATACTTACCTTTTGGTCTTTCTGTGCTTACCATATTACCAGATGGTAATATGGTAGTGTTTCTGCGTTAGTTAGATGTCGTTTTTAGGTTTGTATGCTAAAGCCTTCTCCTCAAGCCCTGGCTCCAGTGGCAGAGTTTTTCAAAGTTTTGTCCGAAGTCAGTCGGCTGCAAGTTTTGTGTTCTCTCAAGTCGGGAGCGAAAAACGTGACGGAAATTATCGCCGCAACTGGGTTGGGACAAGCGAATGTTTCCAAGCAGCTCAAGATGCTAACGCAAGCAGGTATGGTCGTTCGCCGTCCAAAGGGAATTAGCGTGTTTTACGAGATCTCCGATCCGATCGTGTTTGAGCTTTGCGAAATAGTCTGCGATCGCCTAGCAGTAAGACTTGAGGAACAAACCCAACAGTTAGAGGAACTTCAGAACTTGCGCGATCGCTAAATAGACCTGAAGGAATTGATTGCATTTGAATGGACAATCTACCAACGTCGAGTGCTGCTAAATTCACCGCACGAAGCTCGCAAAGCCTCTTTATAGCAGAAATCCCTGTTGTTTAAACAAAAACTACTGACACGAAGGCAATTATTTATCGTTTTTGCTGAATCATTCTTCTACACGAGTGGCAATCAATTGACAAGTTCGCTCGTAGAGCGCCATCAATCGAAAATGCTGCGCATCGACATGAAAAATGTTGATGGAGCGCGACAATGGACAAGACTTACAAAATTGCTGCCAACGGCGGCATCTACTGGCAGGGGAAATACGGCATGTTGTTTCTCGACCGTGCAGAAAATAAAGTGACTTTGCGGTTGCGCCAAAAAGTGAAAGGCGAGTTCAAGACTACCAAATGGCTCTGCTTTTCTCTGAGAACGAGCAAGTTGCGTGTCTATATGTGGAGCAAGCGATATGGAGTGCGCGATGTCACCTACGGCGACACCGAGTGCATTATTTATAAGCTTGCGAAAGCGGCACGGGTGGGTGGCTGCGACTCTCGGAATTTGCCGATAGCATTGGCGAAGCAAGCCGTAGCCGAACTGTTGCAAATCGAGAAATGCCCCAACCGCTACGAAACAATTATTGCTGAGGTATTACCATTTCTCCAACAATACGATTGCATTCCTGCGATTCCCGCTATACTGCGGCAGGGATTGAAACGAGAAAAGCTCAAGGATGCTGTCAAAATTTGGTTTGGCAGGGATAGCAAGCAGTTGCTCAAACTCGTGGCGCAATTGCTGGAGGCGCAAGTAGAATATCAAAGGAAATGTCTGTGGCAAGTTCAAAGCAACTGGTTGGCACTAGCAGTCACCTTCGCCCAGCAGTGGCAACTCGACTACATCCATACCCTGTTGGAACTGAAGCCAGTCGAAATCGATCCCCAACGGGTGCATCACCTATTGCAACAGTATTCGCCCCAGCGGACGCTGAAGTTACTGGAATCGGCAGCAGAAGAGTACAACGCCAGCTACCTGCTAGATGCAGCTAACATGTACTGGCAGATGTCAAAGGATCTGCCCCACTACAAACTGCCCCCACGTCCGCGATCGCTCTGTCAGTTGCACGACTGGATACAACGCGACTATAACCGCTTTCGTAGCGAACGAGAAGAAAAGCGCCGCCTACCAATTAAAAAGCTGGGGAAATTAGACGGCACGGCAGTCAACGGTCTTGTCTTTGTCGTCCCCAGAACCGCTCATATGCTACTAGAGTGGGGCAATGCTCTCAATACTTGTATTGGGAGCTACGCCGACAAAGCCATAAAACGGCACTGTTATCTGCTCGGTGTTATGGCGGAAAGAGAGCTGAAATATGCCATCGAAATCGACCGTCAAGGTCGAATCGTGCAGTTTAGCGGTCGTAGAAATAGCCGTCCGGCTGCCCAAGACCGAGCCGCAGTCGAAGCATTTTTGCGACCGAGGCTGGAAGAACTATTTCCCAGCAAGTCACAGGCGATCGCAAGTTAAACCCGCTCTCTAGGCGCACCTGGGACCCCTGCCTGACTCGTGAAGGCAGAGGTCTAATTTTTTTCAACAACGAAAGTGCCTGCACTCTCTCCACGCACGAGTGCGGGTTAGATTTATATGAAACCAGGTTTCTACGCTGTTGTTGGCAACAGCGATTACATAAGATTAAACGAAAGCAAGATACCGATTTGGGAACTGCTTGACGAGCAACCCACCGGTTGGTTGCGATCGCTCACCAGCCGACCCACAGTGATGCCCGACCGCCAGCCGATGATTTGGGATTGCGGTGCGTTTGGCTACCGAAATCTCGACCTTCCTCAAATTCGCGGTAGATTTGTGACCGCACATTTTTGTATTTACCAATATGCACGCTTGAGCAAACCTGGAGATGCGATCGTCGCACCAGATTGCCTGCTGATTGGCAGTCAGATTGACCAGCGCCGAAAATTTAATCGGGAACAGGCAATCGAATTTATTAAACTAGCTGTATCGCAGTTGCCCGAGCAAGTGCCAATGGCAGCCGTTCACGGACTTACCCTAGCCGAACGCATTCAACGAGCGATCGAACTGTATGAGATCGGATATCGTGCCGTTGGAATTGGAGGACTCGTAGCAGGAGCAAGAAATTTTCATAGCAGCCTCATAGCGATCGCGGCAACTATTGAAGCAATACGTCAAATTGACACAAACGTTCATTTCCACGTTTTTGGACTTTGCAGCCCAAGATATGCCAGAGCTTTTCACCAGCTAGGAGTCAGTTTCGACGGCTCCACTTATGCTAAAGAAGCATTTATAGCTCGCAACTTCTTGATGAATGAATGTGGCAGGCTCGTTCGCTATCCTGCTGCTAGAACTGATACTAAGGCGATCGCCCCCAGATGCTGCTGTCGTGCCTGCAAGATTCTACGCCAATATCAGATCGATCCCAGATATTATGGCAAAAGCAGGCAGCACGATATCGGCAGACTTGCTCACAATCTCAATCAACTGCTGCTGGCACACAGTCATGCTACGAGTAGGCTAGCAGCATCTGGGCTATTCCAGCTTCAGTGCTAATTGCCTTACTGTTTGCTTGCTAACATGGCGAGGACAGTGAGTTTGTATCCAATCTAGTCAAAGATTGGCATGACGTAGCATTTTGAGTCAGTTTTTTACTGCCCAATCTGATTTCTACCAGTTGCTAGAAAGCAATATAACTCGAAGCGCGTTGCACGAACGAGAAAAGTTATCGAACGCCAACAATATGAACGTTTCATCTACGACAAACAATGCAATTACAGTGTCCTTCGATGCTCTGAACGAAATATCCAACAGGCTGCGGCAAGCAGGCGCGATATTTTTCGTCAAAAAAGTAGGGAAAGACCAATATCAAATTATTCTCAAAAAACCGCCAGTTGCGTATGTTTCAGAGCTTTTAAAGCGATCCTGAATCTTCCGTGTCCATACACAAAGCAACTCAAACAACAATAGATGCCTAAGCCAATACTACATATTCGAGCGTAGATGAAAAATTCAGGGATTTTTTGTCAGGAACCCAGGCAATTAAGTGCTTCGCACGCCCAACTAGAACCATTCAACACAAAATAGGCGTATGACATATCTAAACTCCGTCACAGTTATCGGTCGAGTTAGCCAAGACCCCAATATCCGCTATTTTGAAAGCGGAGCAGTCAAGGCATCGGTATCGATGGCTGTACGTCCGCCATATAAAGCTGAAGAACCGCAGTGGTTTGACGTAGAAGCCTGGGGAGCGCAGGCAGAAGTGATTGCTAACTACGTTCGTAAGGGGACTGGGTTAGCCGTCAAAGGCGAACTGGTATTCGACCATTGGGTTGACAAAAATACAGGCGCACCCCGCAGCAAAGCATTCATCAGAGTCAAGCTGCTCGAATTGCTAGGTTCGCCCCGCGAGCGACAAGAATCTACTGGGGCAACCAGCGAATTTCCTACGCCAGACCTCGCCACCATCGCCAACGCCCAGTTCTGATTCCAACGAATTTAACTATACTGCTTCCCCAATTTTCTCGCAACGAAAGTTGGGGAAATAGCTTGTGTTCCCCATTATTAATCTCAAACATCATCCAATTAAAACCATGATCATCGCCACTCTGACGATCGCTGTAGAAACAATTAACGAACAACACGACACCGAAGGCATGAAAATCTGTAACGGTGTTGCGTCAATTCAAACCTACTCAAAGGATGGTCCCGTGACCGAACAAATTAACTATCGCTGCCGAGGCACTGGTGCCGTGCAAATCGGTGCAGCAGGTACAGGCACTCAAGGTATAGCTATCGGCTACGTAGACTTCATTATCCTTAACCAAGACACATACAAAGAAAAGATTCCCTGCCTTGTCATCGATAGCTTCATTCCCAGCCAGTCGGATACGATCCCCGCTACGCCCACGCCTGCCGCACCCGAACCCGTACTTGCAGGAGTCAGTGCTGCGGTCGGTAACGGCAGCATTCCTCAGATAGAGGATGACACCGACACGGACATCCCATTCTAATCGCCGATCAATTCAACAAAATATTCAGAATTAGTGTCGCCTTCGCGCTGACATTAATTCTTTTTCTTTTTTTTTGCCTCAAAACAGCCACAACTGAAATTTTGATGCTATAAACTTTATGCATTCGGCTCACGCTCAAGGAGCCTTTATGAGTCAAAGGAAAATTCTGCCACACAAAATCTATGCCGTCGTCAATCAAAAAGGGGGAGCTGGAAAATCAACCACAGCAGGACATCTCGCCTACTGGTTAAACCAACAATGCTCCGCGATCTTCGTCGATGCTGACGGACAGCAAAGCGGCTCGCCTTGGATGCATGACCTGGGGATAAATATCGTTCAAATGCACGATCCAGAGCAATTGTTTGAAGAATTGCCCGTGCTGGCACGTCAGTACGATGCTGTTGTCGTAGATGGACCAGGTAATGCCGGAGAAATTACTAAATCTATCTTGGGACGATGCGATATTGCCATCGTGCCAAACCGCCCCTCCGAGTTTGACCTCCGCAGTAGCGGTACGATCGTCCAGTTCGTGCGACACGTCCGCGAGCTGCGAGGCGGGATGCCGGAAGCAGTACTCTTTCTCAATGCTGCCAAAGGCAAGCGCTCGGTGCTGCTACGGGAAGCGCAAGAGGCACTCTCCGATTGTCCGCTCAAGCTATCCAAGATCGTCATTAACGACCTCACTTGCATCACCGATGCTCCAGGTCAGCGCAAAACCGTGTTTCAAATGCGAAGCGAACAAGCTTCATCAGCGGCGGCAGCATACAACAACTTATTTAAGGAAGTATTGCAGGTGCTTTATGACAAGAAGATCTCTTAAAGAAGCAGTCCAAGGTTCCGGCTTGACTGAGGAATCAAACCTCAAAGCTTTTGTATTTAGCAACAACATTCCAACTACGGGGGTCACTACTCAAACAGGCGATCGCCGAGTTGTCCCTCGCACTTCTATCCATCGCTCCTTTAGCTTTACTCCCAATCGCCAACCAGTCCGCCACTCCTACGATCGAGAGAAGCTGAAACAGTGGGCAGAAAGCGATATTGCCCCCAATGGTATCCAATCTCCACTTTTGGTTCGTCCTTTGCCTGGAGGTAGCGATCGAGAGTACGAACTGGTAGCTGGATTGCGCCGCCATCTAGCTGCTGAAATTATCGCTCTAGACTCCGTACCAGTTATCATTTATCACTGGACGGACGAAGAAGCGTTTGAGGCATCTTTGTCTGAAAATACCAATCGACAAGACTTTAGTCCTTTAGAATATGCCGATGGCGCTCTCAAATTGTTAGCACTGAAGCTAGATTGCTCGATTGATGACGCGGTTAGCCTACTCTACCGCATGGACAATGAAGTGAAAGGAAAAGTTACCCACAACGTTGTGGGTAGCCAGCAAGGGGAAGCGATCGCCCTTGTTTTTAATTTCTTGGGTCAAAGTACGTGGAAGTCGTTTGTCTCCCATTACTTACCTTTACTGAGAAAGCCGAGCGAAGTGCTAGAAGCGATTCGAGCTGGTAGAATTGAATATACTAAAGGATTGGAAATTGCTAAAGAAAAAGATCCAACCAATCGTCGATTGCTACTGGAAGCAGCGATCGAAGAACGGCTATCTTTATCAGCCATTCGCGAACGCATGAAGCCAGTAGCGCCTTCTGGGGTAGAACCAACTCTCCAACACCGCTTCGCCGATATCTACAAGCGAGTCAAGCAAGCCAAAGTTTGGCACGATCCCAAGAAAGCGAAGGAGTTAGAGAAGCTGTTAGCTAGGTTAGAGTCGCTCATTCAGACTCAATAGAATAAGGATCGATCTTGCTAACAAGCCAGCAGCACGGTCTTTCTCTCATCAATTCCAGTTGGGTATTATAAAGTCAGTTCGGTGATTCAGTAGCTAAATTTCATGCCGTCAAAAAAAGTTTTTGTGAGAGAATACACTGTTCGAGCGCACGAAAGGACAATCCACACTCGCTTATACAAATTCATTTGCCAACAGTGCCAACAGCCTACAGAAAGAGAATCTTACGGTCCCAGACCGCTCTACTGCGAGACTTGTCGCCCGCCTCACCAGCTTCAAGACGCGAGCAAGCTGAAAAAACGTAAGCCCAGACCTGTCTTGGTCAAAAGATCGAAGTCGAAAATAAAGTCCTAGTGCCTTGCAGATTAATTGCGGTCACTGGAGAAACCGTTAACGATCGACGTATTTACGGCGTGGTGTTAGTCGTTCCCTATACCCAGACAAGTGCTGATGGTCTCGCCACCTCACTACGAGGAGTGAGGAATTGGAACAATACAAGTGTTTTTGCATAGCGCAGCAGCAGAAAGGGTGGAAAGAGGTTGGCTTGCAAAGCGTTAAGGCTACGCTCGAACCCAATCGTTCTGCCCTGTTCCACCTTCAAATGAAAAAGTACGCGCCTTCTGTGCGATCGCTAGCAACTTGACAGCAATCTTAGGAAAGCAATCTAGTCGCTAGCGGTTTCGTACTGCAACCGAGCTAAAAAACTGTTCTGGGAGATTGCTACGCCTCAAGATATCTGGTATAAATATTTACAGATAGGGTGTGTTCAAATAGCAGTAGTTTTTCCTAAAGTTTTGATCTAGCTAAATTGACAACCGCAACTCTAACGGGTTAGCAGGTTTGTTTGCGATCGCTGACAGTTTGAATTGAGTTTAACTGTAAACTCTCTACGCCTACAGATCCGAGGGCATCAGGGTGGGGTAAAAGCAGTCGCCTACTTCTGAGAAGATTTGCTTTGCATCTGCTGCAAAGCGCGATCGCCATTTAAGGATATTTTCCCCAGTAATTTTCTTCAGTAATTGCATCTAGCTTGAAATAGCCCGTTTCCGGGATCGGTCGGCGAGAATGCAGCAACACTGAAACCATATCCATTTAGCAAGTATTCCAACTATTCCACGCACTAGCGCTCCAGCTTTCGAGCGAGTGAAAATATCGACCGAACGCGACAATATACCAACTATGCCTGAATCAGTTACGCCTAGCCAACCCGACGTTGCCAAGAAACAGCAACTTCTGCCGCAGTTAAAAATAAAACCAACTGTCGCCTTCAATCGAGCTACCCTCGACCGCACGAGAGAAAGGCAAAGAGAACGAGAATTGCTAACGCAGCAAATCCTGGCACTGCCTTTAGAAGACGTGGCTACCCGACTGGGCATGGCACCTAAGAAAGGAGAGAAAGGTAAATGGTGTAACGAGCAATTGAGAAACATTTCCGTGACAGCAGGTAAAGGTTGGTACGACTGGAATGCAGGCGTGGGCGGTAAAAACGCTACAAGCTTGGCGATGCACGTTCTAGGAATAGACCGACGAGCAGCGAGAGATTGGCTGGTAGTCCAGTTCGGATTATCGCGCCCATTTTACTGCGTCTCCTCATGCAGTTCTGCTACGACTAGACAACGGCGTAAACTGACCGCCAGCACGAGAAAAGAGCGAACAAGTCGTTCGTTCGTCGTCCCCGTACCGGATGAAAGCAAGTGGATGGAAGTTCAGTTCTATCTGGTGTCACAACGAGCTTTACCTTTGGAGCTAGTAGAGGCACTACACCGAGAAGGAAAAATTTACGCCAGTGGCATTGCGCTAGCCGTACTCAAAAGCCTACAACAGCAAGGGAAAAATGGCAAAAAATTGACCAATGCTGTATTTATCAGGCAAGACTTACACGGCGAAGCTCAAGGAGCCTCGCTCAGAGACGTGCGGGGTAAGTTCAAGGGACTGGCAGAAGGCTCTAGAAAGGATGTAGGTTGGTTTTCCTTTGTGCAGGGGCAAGGGGAGGGAAGTACAGCGGATCGTCCTTGCCGAGTCAGCTATCGATGCAATGTCGGTGGCTACCCTGACCAAATATAAGCACTTAACCACGCTGTATCTCGCTACTGACGGCACTGGTACGCTGCCACTCGAATTACTGCACGATTGTCTCACACGGGGAGGGCAAATTATTCTAGCCCAGGATGCCGATAGAGCTGGAGAGAAACAGGCGTGGAATGTCGTCAAGGCTCTAGGTAAAGGCAATATTATCCGCGCTGCGCCAAGTTTTGGTAAGGATTGGAACGAATTCCTCCAAGCAAAGATGACAGCAACTCAGTTAGAGCAGTGGTATAAAGTTTCCGAGTGGTGGCGGAGCGCGCAGGCAATAGGCAAGACAAATAAGTACGTCCAAAGAGTGAAAATTGTGGCGGATGAGGTAGAAAGCGGTCAGTCTTTGTCAAAAGAAGCTAAAGCATCTATGGAGCAAGACTTTTGTAAGTGGCGAGAGATTGGAGCTTCTTTGTGGAAATGGTGGAGAGCCGCTGTCACGCTAGAAAAAACTGCTGACGACTTACAACAAATTGCCAATACCGCTTTGGCTTTTTACGCAGAGCAACATCCATTACCTCTATCGCCAGAAATCCTACTGCAAGTGCAGCACGATCTGGAACAATCGGTAGCTCTACATCAACCGTATCCGTAGATTAATCCCTGAAAAATCTTAAAAATTGCTTTGCAATAACGATGAAAGCGTTTATTAAATACGACTTACCTATGAACGAAAAATCCTTTTGTCAATCAATTGATTCAGCCTGTGGCGACGAACCACGCGACTTTACACCCCAGGAAAAGCAGTATATTCTTTACTGTCAAAGTAGCAATGACGAGAGCGATCGCACCTTTTTGGACGGACTACTATTTTGGTTTGAGTCTACCACCAGCGATGGCTGTTGGACTCAGGCAAATGTTGAGTTTATGCGGAGCTTTTACTGAAACCGCTCCTGACTGGAAGAAAATGTCAGGAGAGTAGTTATTTTTATGTTGTAGGTGCAAAATCAACTCCAACTTCAATCTTTTCGCACTTTGTCGAAATCGATTTGCTCAAACCAAATTAATTTCGACAGCCATCCTGCTATTGCTCAAGGAAGTCGTGCATCGATGATACCGGAGTCATCATAGACCCGTAAGAAACTATTGTCCGAGAGCCGATTGACAAAAACAACTAGGTTGTTAGTGTTTGGGTCGCGGGCTGAAGGCACTTTTAAAGCTTCAATACTTTGAAGATTGTAGGCAGCAGTACCAAGCATTTGAGTTAGTGCCATCTGTCCTTCAGCGTTGAGCGGTCGCCAAGGAGCAATGAGTTCGGATAAATTCGTTTCTAGAACGCTTTGATTCTCAGGATGACAAATGTCTAGAATCGCTTGTAGTTGGTAGTCAACCGATAGCAGAATACGCGGTGGTCCTTTGACCCCCAGCAGCCCATCTTCGGTTTGGACAACAGCGTTGACTTCTTGCAACGCCGTGACGGGATTGCTAGCTAAGTATAGTGCTTCAAAAGCCTGGGGCGGGTTGTATCTGCCACCAAACTTGAGAGAACCAATCGACGATAGAGTACTAGCAGCGTATTTGGCATGAACGATACGATAAGCAACTCCTGACTCACTTAGGGCTGGTAGACCAGCCAGAGCTGCGCTTAACTCGTCACCTGTTAGCATTTACCAATCCTCAGCGACCAAAATCTGCTATCCAGGTTGACCAACTTCGTAAGCGTAGATTAGTGCCTCGACTACCTCGGGTTTACCTTCAACTAAATAGGACAGTGGCGTGCGTCCCCCTAAGTCAGGATGAGGCGATCTCAGCCAAATCCTCACGTATTCCATCGAGCCATCTAGTAGCTCGCGTAATTGCACAATCATCTGCACTATTCTCGCCATTTCACTTTGCAGCTGCTGTGAATCTGGATTTTTCAGCAAGCCGCGTGGTGTGCGGTGGAGAATCTCAGCCATTTCCTTGGTGGTAAGATTAAGAGCCTTTGCCAAGCGCGAGGCATCGAACCGCCCAGTAGCAGGATCGTGAGCGGCTAAAATGGTATGTTCAAGCAGCCGATTCACAATTTATTTCCTCAATTACTCTTACTAATTATTGTACGCTTGTTTGTTCCAAATTTGTTCTTATATTGTTCTTTAGCTGTAAAAAGTTTGTTCTCACAACCTGTCTCCCCGCTCTCTCTGGCTTGAATTACAGCTTGAGACACTTTGGCTGCTTCTGGAAGTGGAATACTATGCGATCGCCTGTATGTTCGCTGTAGAAATCGTGCAGAGATTGATACACAAAAATCCCCGCACGATCGTAGGTAGTTGAATTACGAAAACCCCTTTTTCATAAGCGGTTCATTTTTGAGAATATGTAACTCGCAAGCTCCCTTCTTCGAGTTAAATCTTTGGCGCTCGATTTCCTAAGCTCACCCAGATGCCTTCAAAGTCATAAAATCCCAGGCGCTGTTCTAGTTGAAATCCTCCCAACAGCAAGGCTAACCAAGTTTTAACCAGTAGCGACGAACCTTTAACCTCATTCTCTGGCGCAACTAGATCCTGCACTTCTCGTACCAGATGGGCTAGCGCCAAGCACTCTGCCTTTGCGTTGCCAAAACAATTAGCGATCGCCCTTACCCAAACCTCTATATCTTCTGCATGGGCAATGTCGAGCAGCTTTTGCTTGATTGCATCTTTATCTAATTGAGGCTCAATATCCGATCCAGGCAAAGCTTGCAGCAGTGTTTCCTTGTCCACAACAGCTACAACCGAGCGACCATCATCGGGAAACTGGCTTGGCTGACACTCGGGTATTTTTCTGGGCAGACTTGGTAAAGGCTCGATAAACTGCTCGAAATCGACCTGCATCGTCTGCCGCACGTAGCGGTTGAAGGCATCTGATGGCATAATCGGTCCTTCATCGCTACCAAGTGCCTGCAATTCCTCCATTGTCAGTAACGAGCGATCGCGTACCAATTGAGCCATTTTCGCGATCGCTTCTGCTGCTATCCGCAGTTTGTCCTGTAATTCCAGTGGTGCGACAGTTGACTCCAACATCAACCACAACTGCTGCAAGTCGGCATCTTCTGGAGCCAAAGCTGCTTCTGACAACACCTCCCACAAGTTTAATTCTAACTGGACGAACTGGTTCATGCGATCTCTGCCTGCTGTTGTACGGGACACAGCTGCGGGTCTAATCGCTCCTGCGCGGCAAACTTCTTAATGCCGTAATTTTCTGACAAGACGCTCAACATCTTCTTAACGTATGCATGTACCTGGCTGGGTGTCATGCCGCCGCAACGAATTGTTTTGACTTCGCCATATTTCTGCTGCCCCTGCCAAATTTCTGCACCAATGGCATGGACGGGCGTATCTACTCCGGAGGCGCGATACACCACTAGCACGGCAAACAATTGAGCCGTCGTTGCCTCAGTTTCAACTTCAATCTGCTCCAACTGCAACTCCCGTCTTTGGTTGCGTGTTTGATTGCGGCGATCGCGGTGACGGGCATGGGAACGGCGACTGTAGCAAACAGATGGATTCCAGCATCTATCGCCATCTACACCATGAATTACCTGAGCCTGCTCTGCCGAGAGCGTGGCACACTTGAGGCACTTGTCTGGGATCGCCCTAGCTTTCCTTACTGGTTCTTGGAGGAGCGATCGTTTTGTTCTAGTCTTTCTAGCAGTTGATTTGGACATTTTTCGGCATTCCCTTACCGCGCTTAGTTTATTCACTATCGGGCGCGTCTGGGTCAACTCCCATTGCCCGCAAGCGCTCGGCTAACCGTTCGGCTCTTGCTTGTGCTGTCTCTTTTTGCTCTCGCTCTAATTCTGTTGCAGTGGGAATCCAGTTGCCCTGGGCATCGTACCACCGCAACCATTGTCGCTCGATCCCCTGATAAGTTCCCTGCCAAAGTCCCAGACCTAAATTCAAGCTTGGTAAAAAGAAGCGCGATCGTTCGAGTATTTCTTCCCGATATTGTCCGGCTATGAGAGTAAAAGCTCGCAGGCGATCGCTATAGCGGTCGAATACGACATAATAGGGAACGCGCAAAATCTGCTCGTAGACTTCCCACTTCGTCGGCGGTCGATCCGCTTCCCTTTGCATCCGACCTAAATCTTCTCTTTCCGTACCTGGTGACAGGAGTTCGGCAACAACAGCAGGAGCTACACCCTCTTGCCACATGACATAGCTCATGCGTAAATCTCTTCCCTCATACAACCGCTCCACCCCTAGGACAGCAAACCAGTCGGGACGCTTGTACCAGAGGGGATGGCGCACGTCGTAATAAAGATTCAGGTCGCTAGCGACAAAGACCTGCTCTGGCGAATAGTTGGGAGGAGAGAATGTTTCGCGTAGCAGTTGGGGTTGAAAATCGTGAAATTCGTCGGGCAAACCTGGCTCCTGGGGATCTTCGCTCGGTAAATCGTACATCGTCGGCAGCGTCTCTTTAGCAGAGCGAGGCGGATCGGTTTGTGGAATTGAAGGACGACTCAACATAGATAAACGCCAGTTTACTTAACATTTAGACATCGATTGCGTGCGAGTTTTTCCCATCAAATGACTGATTCCTCAATCGTACAGTACAAAGGTTTTTCGGCTGTTGGATCTCACTTATTTTTTTCATTTTGTCTGAGGCGTGTCTTAGAACAGATAATAATAATTATTTGGGATTTAGATTAAATGAATAAGTATAATTACTTAAAACTATTAGCGACAGATCGCCACTCAACAGCGATCGCTTAAACTGATAGTCAATGAAAATTGCTGGAATACGTGCTTCTATGCCTCGCCGCCCTATCCCAGATCCCGTTATTATCCCGTCTTCGACTCAAATTGCCCGTTCTGCCAGCCCAACATCAGCTGTAACCCCATCTCAACCACCTACAGATCTGCGGCAGTCGCGGGTAGACGAGTTCTTGATGGCGCGATCGCTTAGTGACAATAGCAAGAAGGCATATCAGCAGGACTTGCAGCGGTTTATGGATTGGACGCAAACGGCTTGGGCATCTGTAACTCCCAGGCAGGTGGCACTGTTTAAAGATGACTTGCTAGAAGAAAAATTCCTCGCTCCGGCGACAGTGAATCGGGTGCTGACAACCCTAAAAAACTTCTACGGGTGGATGGTCGATTCGGAGTACGTTGCCAAAAATCCTACCAAAACAATCGACTTACTGGAGCTGGAATCACCAGAGGCACAAGACTTGAGCGAGGCAGAGCTAGCAAGTATTTATCGAGTAGCAGCCGAGAGTAATTACCGCGAGCGCAATACTGCCTTAGTTGCGATTTTGCTGCATGGGTTGCGGGCAGCAGAAGTATCGGCACTAAATTTAGAAGACTACGACGGCACGAGGTTGCACATTCGTAAAGCCAAAAGTGACAGCAAGGGTTACGTGCCGCTAAAGGAAAAAGCTAGGGGGGATTTGGATGCCTACTTGGAATGGCGATCGCAGCAAGGAGAAGAACTTCAACCAACCAGTCCTTTATTTATCTCGCGATCGCGCCGCAGTTTTGGCAAGCGCCTTACCTATTGGGGGATTCGAGATGTCGTCGATGCGATTCAGCAGGTGACTGGGATCGATCTTCACGCTCATCGGTTCCGGCACACGTTTGCTACCGATTTGGTACTTAGGGGCATGGATACTTATCACGTAATGACGCTGACTCGGCATAAGTCAATGCAAAGTTTCAAACGCTATACCAAACGAGCCGACCAAATCGCCGCCGAAAAAGCTTTTTATCAGGCTCTTGGTGAAAGCCAGCCTGAAAACGTTTGAAATTATGTGCAGTTCAAACGTCCTCATTGGGACGCGGCTTCACAATGAAGTGGAACCAAAAAACTGGACAGGGAGTTAAGCTCTGAACCACTCAAAATGT
>ERZ1066124.78-NODE-78-length-92337-cov-26.304328_pt1 | contig 92337 bp, 77 predicted proteins | sample MGYA00382771_ERZ1066124 | MGnify/ENA primary metagenome ERZ1066124 (study PRJEB33369, sample SAMEA5778354) | biofilm metagenome | biome: Industrial cooling water; feature: Water cooling tower basin; material: Biofilm | place: United Arab Emirates | collected... | reverse complement strand
ATAGAAAATTTAGATAAACTAGAAGACATTGGAATAATTTATGCCCCAATAACAACAGCAGTTATGCGAAAAGCATCTGAGTTATGGGGTTGGGCAAGAAAAACAGGACAACAAACTGCGAACGCAGATAAAATAGATGTTGATGTTATTTTAGCAGCACAATCAATTATCTGATCTCAAGAGACAGGAGAATATTCCATTATCGCGACTTCCAATGTAAGTGACTTACAAAGATATACGGATGCTAGAAGATGGGAAGATATAACGGTAGAATATTGCTTTAATCCACAGCCTTCAAAGTCGCAGTAGAATAGTAGAATAAAAATTATTATTATTATTAAAGCATTTTTTCTAAAAAGATTTTTGCCCGCGCGCATTTGGGATTTGCAAAAAATTCGCTTGGTGTAGTATCTTCGGCTAAAGTTCCTTGGTCTAGAAACATAATTCTACTAGCAACTGAGCGCGCAAACCCCATTTCGTGAGTAACTATTGCCATTGTTATACCAGTTTGCGCTAGTTGTTTCATTACTTCTAATACATCTTTGACCATTTCGGGGTCGAGTGCGCTTGTTGGTTCGTCGAATAGTATCATTTCTGGTTCCATTGCTAACGCGCGCGCGATAGCTACTCGTTGTTTTTGACCTCCTGATAATTTCGATGGATAAACGTCTGCTTTTTCGGATAATCCTACTTTTTTGAGTAATTCTAAACCTTGTGAGTTTGCTTGTTGCTTATTTATTCCTTTGACTTTGATGGGAGCATAAGTCACGTTTTGCAGCACTGTCATGTGAGGAAATAAGTTGAAGTGCTGAAATACCATTACTAAAGAGGTGCGGATTTTGGCAATGTTTATTTTGGGATTGGTTATTTCTTGGTCTTTAAAGTATATTTGTCCTTTGGTAGGGCGTTCGAGTAAGTTCATGCAGCGCAAAAAGGTTGACTTGCCAGAACCAGAGGGTCCAAGAATTGCAACTACTTCGCCTTTGTTGATTTGCGTTGAAATGTCTTTTAGTACATCGAGCTTACCAAAAGACTTATATAAAAATTCTGTACGAATAATTGCTTCACTCACTGCGTCTTAACCTTTTTTCTAAGATGAATGCACTTTGTGTTAAACCCATGACTAAAATATAATAAATCAATCCAGCAAATAGTAAAGGCTCAAAGTAAATATATTTATTGGCGCCGACAATTTGGGCACTGCGTAATATTTCCACTACACCAATTGTTGACACTAACGCCGAATCTTTCAATAGTCCAATGGTTTCATTTACTAATGCAGGCAAAATATTCTTTAAAGCTTGAGGTAAAATTATATCCTTCATCATCAACCATTTGGGAATACCCATAGATATGGAAGCTTCACTTTGCCCTTTATCTACTGCCTGAATTCCACCCCGGATGGTTTCTGACATGTAGGCACCGGAGTTCAGTGTAAAAGTTAATACACCTGCTTGTAATGCGGAAATATTATAACCTGTAAGTTGGGGTGTTGCGTAATAAACCAATGCTAACTGTAAAAGTAACGGTGTACCCCGAAACACAGAGGTGTAAGCATTGGCAAGAGACTGAAGCGGTTTAATATCAGAAATTTTGAGTAAAGATAATACCGTTCCCCAAATTAATCCTAAGAATACAGAGATAATAGTGAATAATAAAGTTAAGGGAATACCTCGAAGAATAAAAGGAATATCTTTACTAATTCTACTAAAATCTAAATTAAGTCCTGTTTTGACTTCTGTTGAGGATAAATTAGCAATGTTTGTGTTTTTAGAAAACCATTTAGTCGCAAGTTGCTTTAGTGTACCATTATCCTTCATTTTTTGAAGCACTCGATTGAAAGGCGGCACTAAAGAAGAGTTCTTAGCAAAAGCAATTGCCGAACCAGAATTTTCTTGTGAAGGAATAACATTAAACTCTAAATCTGGGTTACTTCCTGCAAATCCTGACGCTACATTATTTTCAATAATTGCCGCATCAATACGCTTAGATTTAAGTTCTTGAATAGCTTCTGGAACTCGATTAAGCTGCTTGATTTGAATTCCTGTTACTTTTTTAGCAATTTCCTTAAGATTTTTTTCTTGAATGCTTCCTAATTGCACCCCGACTGTTTTACCTGATAACTGTTGAACTTTGAGCAGGTTGCTACCCTTCGGCGCCACAATTGTATCTTGAGCAGTATAATAAATAATAGAGAAATCAACGTTTTTTAGACGTTCTGGCGTTGGAGACATCCCAGCCATTACAAAATCAACCCTATTTGTAGCAAGCGCAGGAATTAAGCCATTAAAGTCAGACTCAATCACATTAAGTTTAAATTTTAATTCCTTCGCAATATAATTAGCAATATCAATATCAAACCCAATAATATTTCCTGAGCCTTCCGTATCGTAATACTCATAAGGTGGATAATCGGGAGAGGTTATCATTGTCAGTGTGTCTTTGCCAATTAACGCTTGTAAAGGGTTGCTTTGACTGAGAATGATGCTAATTGCCAGTGTTGCTGCAAGAAGTATGTTAAATATAGACTTTTTCCGCTTTTTCATTTATCCAATAACGTAGATGCACAGCCTATTATATGGGAATAAAAGAAAACTGGCGCCTGAATCCTTACACGTAATATAATAAGTTATATTTTATACGTTCATATCACCATGATTAAGCATTTGATGATTGCTTTGAGTTTAACGGTACTAACTGGCTTATCTCACGTACAGATGGTAATGCCAGCAACTACCACAAACCAAACCAATCTTTTAACCAAAAAACTTGTACTTGCTCAATCTTCAAGCAACCAAACCCCAAAAGCTTCATTAATTCCTCACGCGAAAGCAAAGCTAGGTGGTATTAGTCTATCAATGACTGAAGCACAAGTCCGCAAAATTCTGGGCAAACCTAAAAGTGTCAAAAATGAGAATAGTGTAGCAGTAGGTAAACTTCGCTACTTGCAATACCCAGATATCTCTGTGGGTTTAGTTGAGGATGGCGATAATTCTAATAAATTTTCTGTGTATAGATTTTCTACGAGAAGCGGTAAATACGTTACGCCAGGTGGTATACGTGTAGGAGACAATCGAGCGAAAGTCATAAAAGCTTATGGTCAGGTATCTCCACAGCAAGAAAGTCGGAAAAGTTATCTGAGTTATCAAATAGATTTGAAAGATATTCCTGCTGCTTTTATTTTTGAAATTGAAGGTGGTCGGGTGACAGAGATTAGCTGTATTGAACAGTTAACATAAAAGCTGATTGATATTTATTGGTCGGCGCCATAATAAACATGTAGAGACGTGAATGTAAAGACGTGAATGTAAAGACGTGATTAATCACGTCTCTACTAATATATATATTAATTATAGTATAATTTAACTTATCTGCTTAACTTCTTACCCTAGAGCGAAAGTGAAGTTATGAAACAAACAAATGTATTTATAAGTTACGCAACACCAGACCAAGCGGTAGCAAAAATACTGATGGAAGCACTTAGTTCTAAAGGGCTTGATGTTTCGCTTTCAGAACTTCATGCTGGTATAAATTGGATTGAATTTAACCGTACTACGTTATCAGCAAATGCTTACTTAATACTGTTACTATCCAAATCAACAAGTTTTTGCTGTAATCATGATATTGAAGTTGTCCTGAGAGAATTGCAATTCCGAGACATTACTCTTATACCAGTACTACTAGATGATTGTGATATTCCATTATCACTTACTCCTTACCAGCATTTCGATCTGAGAAACCCAGTCGAAGAAAACCTGGAGAAACTTGTTGATGCACTCAAAAATACTTCAGAGATTGACTTTGAAAAATTATCTTCGCCAATATTTGAACAACTCGTTGTGGAACTTCTTCAAAAACTTGGCTTTATTAATTTGCAGATGGAGGAAAAAAATAATGGCATTAATGGTGTCGTAGAGTTTCGTCACAAAGACCCGTTTGGCGCTGAAACTCGCGATATATATGCTCTTGAAACTAAATTATATCGAGAGTCGCGTGCTGATCTACGAAGTATTAGAAAACTAGCTCTTCATGCAAAAAGCAATTCAAATATAGATAAAGCACTTGTCGTTACTGACGGAAATCTTACATCTGTTGCTCTTGATTGGGTTAATGATGCACCAAAAGTTACTGGAGTTCCTATCCGTGTAGTTGATGGAACTGAGTTAAAACGGCTTCTTCTACAAAATACTGATTTGGTATCTAAATACTTTGCTGCTAGTAACGGTGCAATTAAAAAAGTCAAATAACTATAAAAAGTCAATCGACTGTTTCCTTATAAATATTTTCATTATCTTCAATTTCATTATCCTCTTCTTCGCCTTCTTCGTCTTCTTCAAGAACATCAAGTGTTTCTCTAACTCCAGCAAAGGATTCATCTGATTCGGAAGATTCTTTTATCTGCTCACTTATGGAAACAACTTTGGGTAGTATAACATGAAATTCTTTTCTCCAACTGGTAATCATAGCTTCAGTCCAGTTAATATCGTTATTTACATCCTCTTTAGTACGTTTAATCAAATCTCTCACACCTTCAGAAGATTCAGATAATATAATTTTTACAAGTTCTATACATTTTTCAATTCCAGAACCTACAGTAATCATAGTATATTTATCGTTTGGGCGTACTAAAATATTACTCCAATGAGGTTGACTTCGATTGAAGAAGTCATTTTCATCCATTTTAGTAATACTATGAGATATGGCATCTAAAGTTTCTTGAATACGATACTCTGAACCTGTCTTAAGTAAAAACTTTGAAACTGCAAAAAAAAGAATTTTTTGTCCTAAGATAGTATATAAGATATTTGAATTGCGTAAGTCTTTTATACCTGCTTTTTGGCTTGGAATTAATTGAGCTTGCTCCGGTTGATTTGGAATATTTATACCTAATTGCTTAATTTGTAATACCCAATCTTTAAAAGGTTGTAGTTCAGTAAAGAACCACTTAAGTAAGGCTTTTGTACCAATTTCAGGGAGTTTAGGATGAGATTCATAATAATCATCTATAGCTTTATTTCGCTCAATTGGTGAGTTAAAAGATTTATTTAAAGCTTGTTTTTTATAATCTGCTAATAACTCAATAGTACATTGGCTAACCAAATCTAGAGTTGTTAAATAAGGTTCTGATTGATTTAAGCTTCTTGTTGGAGAAGACCATTTAATAAATTTATCTTCAAGCACTCCTTCCTCTAAGAGTTTTCTCGGTATTAATGCTGATATTTTACTGTCATCAAGCAATAGCTGAGTTTGTTTATCAATTGACTTTGCTGTTTTATTTATAACTGTAAAGATATTGCGAGTTGCTTTAATTATATCATCTCTTACAGTTTGACTGGAGTTTGAATGACCAACTTTGCCTAAATTACCAAATACTAAATAAACAACTGGGATATCAAACGTTTCTTCACAAATATAATTTTCCGCTTTCTCTTGAGTGGTTAGCGATTCTTTTCCTGTATGAACATTCCAATATTTTTTTAACGCAAGAAGTCGGTGTTGACCATCAATTACAATTCTAGCTACATTTTTATATAGCTCTAAATTAACCCATTTTTCGATAGGTTTTCCTTGACTTGTAGCTTGCTTAAAATCCCAGAACTCTCTTTGGTCATTTGAGTTTGGCAAAAGAACAACTACGATTGAATTAAAAAAGCGAATTCCACTATGGGCTAAATATGAAAATATTTCCGTTTTTGCTCTATTTTCATCCAGCTTTCTTTGAACTCGCTCAGAGAAACTCCAACTTCCTTGAATTTCATCAGCGAATCTAATATTTTCAACCGCATCACTTTGATCTATAGTTGTGATGAAATATCTAACATCACCAAATTTACCAGTAATCGCTTTATATTCAATAATCTCTGGCTTTTGATAATCTAATTCCATATTTTAACTCCTTTGTGCATTGAATTTAGGCTGACATAGTTGAATCAATAGGCTTTCTAATTCTCTAGAAATATTTTTAGGACAAGGAAAACAAATAAATAAAAACTCATCATTAGGTCTTAAACTTCCATACCTTGAAAAAAAACCGTCGTCTCGTTCCAAATGCTGAATAAATCTATCTCTAAGGTTATTTGCAGTACCAATATAATCTGGTCGTTGGAGAATACTACATGAAAGAAGAAAGCTTTTTAATATTCTTCGTTCTTTAGGTACAGAAACTGCTTGAATAAATACCTCCATTTTTTCAGACAAACCTACTGGTTCACCACAAGTATCGACAATAAATTTACTTCGATTATCTTGTTCAGAGAACTTGGTTCTAAATACTGTATTTTTTATACGATTATCTATATCATCAAATAAATTATTTTCTGAAAAATCAAACGCATGATAAAATGCATAAATACCAGCATTTTCAGGAACTTGATCTGTCGCAGATGCAGTTGCTGTCACTACTTTAAAATTTTTAAAAAATTCTGTGTGAACTGTTTCTTCCATAGTAGATGACAACTTATATTATAAGATTTGATTTGTAATTTTAAATAATTGAGATTACGGTACTAAGTAAAATAATTTTGTCTTGGTATTAAAACTTTATTTGCTTAATTACTTACTGAAATACAGTAGTTATTTATACAATCAATTAAAAGCTTATTGGATAAAGCTTATAACTTTATCGTGTAATTTAAGCGCTTTGGTACGGTAATGACGGCATTAACCAACGATAATCAAATCTAGGAATAGATATGATTATCAATATTACCCTTATAAAAAATATCACACACTGGTATTTTTTAGCTAGCCATTCAAAATAAAAAATTATGCTTGGTCTGGTAAAACGCTTTGCTTTTAATTAAATGCAGCCAACTGGCAATACTGCTCGGAAGGGCGCATGTAGAGACGTGATTAATCACGTCTCTACAAGGGTTTAGCTACGCTACACTACGTGAACGCGTTTTACAATTTGCTTAACCGAGTAGTATTGAGCCAACTGGCGCCTTAATAAATATGGTAGAGACGTGGTTAAGCCTTGAGGGAATACAAATGGATTACACATCTCTACCAATATGTATACTAATTGAAGTCTACTTTAGTAGACTTGTGCTATTAGCCTTGGAATTGATTCCAAGGCGGGGGATTAATTATGCAGGGTTTGCTTGCATTTTGTTTTGGAGTAAGTTAATAACGGAAGCTTTTTCTAAAATTCCAACCAGTACACCGTTATCACGAATTACAGCAAGTGCGGATAACTTTTGTTGTTCTAGAAGTTGTACTACATCTAGCAATGATTTATCAGATTCTACAGTTGTGGATGCTTCGATTGGTCGCATTACTTCGCTTACCGGAGTTTCTGACCATAGTGTTGTAGGTACCGCGCGCAAGTTATCTACTGATACTGCTCCTACTAATTCTCCAAGGGCGCCTGTCACCAAGAACCTACGATATTGACCATTTAATATTTGTTCGTCTGCAAACTCTCTCAAGCTCATATTGAAATTAACAATTGGGCTATCTGGAGTTATTGCATCCGCTGCGGTTAGTCCTGTTAGTCGTTCTTGTATGGTTGCCGCTCTTGAAGCATTGCCAGCATTTTGCAACAGGAAGTAACCTATCAATAAGTTCCAAGAGTTGGCGAAACTACCAAACATTAGTAGGGGAATTAAGCCAGAAGCAATTGCTACCCAACCAAATATTTGACCAACTCGACTGGCAAAAGCTACACCTTTATAAGGGTTGCCTGTAATTTTCCAGACGATGGCTTTTAATATATTTCCACCATCTAGTGGTAAGCCAGGAATTAGATTAAATAGTGCTAATGATAAGTTAACAGATGCTAGCACCATTAGGATTGCAGCGAGTGGCCCACCAAGAGAGGCGCCGAAACCAATAGCTGTAAATATAGCAAATAGTAATAAGCTAACTAAAGGGCCTGCAATAGCTACCCAGAAAGCATCAGCTGGGGTTTTTGATTCTTTTTCTAAGCTTGCTAAACCACCAAATATAAAGAGTGTGATTGACTTTACATCAATACCTTGACGAATGGCAACGAAGCTATGTCCCAATTCATGAGCAACGACAGAAGCAAATAATAATAGTGCTGTTGTCACTCCCAGTAGTGTTGCAAGTCCACCACCCAGGTAAGGAAATTGCCCTGCTAGTCCACTGCTATAGCTCCAAGTTACTAAACCTAAGATTAAGAACCAGGATGGGTGGATGTAAAAAGGAATGTTAAAGAGGTTGCCTATCCGAATTGTTCCATTCATGGCGCCTACCTTTGAGTTCGATGTCTCTATAGTAACGAAATGTTAAGCAATTTTAATCTTTGTAATGGTAGTGGTGTCCGTCTGTTATGGTGTGGTTTTTTCTAAAGATACTTTTGTTAATACTCTTGTGGGGTGTTAATACTCTTGTGGGGTGTTAATACTCTTGTGGGGTGTTAATACTCTTGTGGGGTGGGCATCCTTGCCCGCCTTCAGGAATAGGACTTTTGACGGGCAGGGATGCCCGTTCCACAAGATGTTCTGTGTGTAGCAATATTATAATTATTTGTGAAGAAAGATCATGTTTGAAGTAGGCGCGGTTTTAACAGCTACCTTTGATATCCGTCTAATTATTCTTTCAGTTGCTATTGCAATAGTTGGTTCTTGTATTGCTTTAGATATATCTGAACAAATTTTGATTGCATCAGGACGCGCGCGCGTTTGGTGGCTGTTAGGTGGCGCCACTACTTTGGGTATTAGTATCTGGGTGATGCATTTTACAGCTATTCTTTCGTATAAATTACCTATAAAAGTTGATTATAATTACACAATTGTGATGATTTCAATGGTTGTGGCTATTGTGGGTTCGGCTATTGGATTTTTTATTGTTACACGCTCTTCAACAGTGGGATGGCTAACTATATTTGCTGGCAGTCTTTTTATTGGTGGCGCCGTTATTGGGATGCACTTTACTGCTATGTCATCGCTGTTAGTCCCAGCTAAAGAGTCGCATGACCTCAAATTATTTATTTTAAGTGGTTTAGTGGCAATTACTGCATCTTTTATGGGATTATGGGTAACATTCTACAAACAGCTAAGGGCGCCTTGGAGTGTACAAAAAGTTGGCAGTTCTTTGTTAATGGGAATTGCGATTTGTGGAATGCATTATATTGCAATCGCAGGTATTCGCTACCGTGTGGTAAAATCTTTGAATGTCTCCGAGTTTGCTCCCGTAGACAACACACCATTGGTAATTGCCATTAGCATTGCGACTTTAATTACCTTGACATTAGCACAACTCTCTGCATTTTTTGGTAGGCGCCTGAGTGCAGAAGTCGCACAAACAGAAGTTTTGCGACAAAGCGAAGAACAGCTAGAACTACTTGTTAAGCAGCGCACCGCAGAATTAGAAACGGCTTTAGAAGCAGCAGAAACAGCTAACAAAGCCAAGACACAATTTTTAGCTAATATGAATCATGAACTGCGAACACCGTTAAATGGAATTATAGGGTTTTCGAGCGTCCTTTTAGAGCAAACTGTTGGTGCATTGAACGATAAGCAGCGACAATATATAAATGTAATACACGAGTGTGGATATCAGCAGTTAAACTTAATTAACGATTTGCTAGATATAGCCAAAATTGAGGCAGGAAGAGAAGAGTTAGAAATAGTTACTTTATCGGTAGAAGAAGTTTGTAATTTGTGTATTTCAGTGGTTAGGGAGCAGGCGTCGAGACGTGGTTTACAATTATTATTAGAGATTTCGCCTGAAGTAACAACTTGTAACGCTGACGAACGCCGTTTAAAACAGATTTTATTGAATTTACTTTCAAATGCCGTTAAGTTTACCGAATCTGGTTCTGTGACATTAAAAGTTGATAGAGAGGCAGGATATATTAAATTTGCTGTCATCGATACTGGTATTGGTATTTCTCCAGAGGAAGGAGAAAAGCTGTTTCAAGTATTTCAGCAAGTTGGGAGCAATTATCGGAAACGGCAAGGTACAGGGTTGGGGTTGGTTGTGTCGAGAAATTTAGCCCGACTACATGGAGGTGATATTATACTTAAGTCGGAGGTAGGACGCGGTAGTTGCTTTACTTTGTTATTACCATTGTAGTAATTATAGCAATGAAAAGTTTGTGTTTTGAAAATGTATCACTGTTAAACTCATCTATTCTATTGTGTTTAAACTTGATATAACCATTCTTGAAAAACACTTCCTGCATACCTTTTCCAGCGTTTATTCATTATGTCATAAGTCTCATTTTTCGCTTTTGCAATTTCTTGCTTAAATTCTTCAGGAAGTTTATCTGGATTTTCTAGGAAATATTGGACACTCTTTTCGTGTGCTAATATTATTTCTGCTGCACATTTAGCACTTGTCATTACTGAACTTACAGTATTTTTACTATCACCAAAGCTATTGTTAACATCTTGCCCGTCGTTACTGGTAGCTGAAATTGTAGTGTTACTATTTTTACTTTCACGCCACTCTCTCATATAGCGAGATATGTCACGGCAACTTCCTTTAGTTATTGCTCGTACTGCATCGCGCGTCATCTTTGCGTTTTGGCTTTCCAGAAAATTACAGGCAAGAAAGACTCTTTCTCTCAAACTGGGTGCTTTTTTTGCTTCTATCTTTTCTTGATTATCGAGTTCAGTTTCATTCGTATATAAATTTGTTTCAGCCATTGTTTTAGATGTAAATATTACAATCAAAATGGTAATAATACTAACCGCTTTGTTGCCATCAGTATTTTTACGAGATTCTTAGCTTTATAGGCGCCGCAATACAGTATTTGTATTAGAATCAAAATCGTTTGTTTCTGTGCAAAGTGTTGTCGTTGATCCCCTAGACCGTCTTTGGATTTTGGATACAGTAAGTATCGAATTTAAGCCTACTTCCTACGGTAAACCTAAGCTCATTGGCGTTGACCTCAAACAAAATCGTATCTTCAAAACTATCTTATTTCCCCAAGAAGTTGCCTTACCCACGACATATTTAAATGATATTCGGTTCGACTTGCGACGAGGTACTGGCGGAATGGCGTTTATTACAGACTCATCTGACCAAGGGGCAAATGGCATTATTGTTGTTTACTTAGCTAGCGGTAAAAGTTGGCGCTGGCTTAACGACCATCCATCAACTAAAGCCGAACCCAATTTTTTGCCTAGTGTTGAAGGTCAACCATTAATGAGTAGACCACCCAACCAACCACCTAGTTATATTAAAATAGGCGCCGATGCCACCCATAAAATTAAACAACTTTTCTCCATTCCCAAAAAAATGTTTCTCTTAAAATAATCTCAGAACCCCAACTGTTTCATCATTATTTAAATTCTCAATATCATCATAGTGAGTTCGTAAAATAGCTTCGATATCCGCTGTTTTACAGTTACCCCGTCTAATCCAAATAATTTTGGGTGGAAAGCCTTGTAACAAACATAGCTCACCGAAATCTGCATCCTTGGTAACAATTAAAAAACCTTCTTGCCGTGCGTATTGCCAAACCTCAGTATCTGGAGCTTGATCAAAACCCAAGCTGTAAAGATGGTTGGAGTCAGGGTAAAGGTCTTGCAAACGATTTACCAAGACTGGGGACAAATTTTGGTCGAAAAGCAACTTCACGTTTTTACACTCATCAACATTTTCTCTCGGTCAGCTGCATAACTGAGGCAAGCGCGAATATCATCCTCGGTTAAGTACGGGAAATCCTCAAGAATTTCTTGGTGAGACATTCCTGCCGCAAGATACTCTAGAACGTCGTAAACTGTAATCCTCATTCCTCGAATACAAGGTTTACCACCACGCTTACCTGGCTCAATAGTGATGATGTCTCCGTAACTCATCCTTTCACCTCATATAGGCTACATAATGATTTTAATCCTAATCTGCTGATTTGATGCGAACTTCCAAATAAAAATATCAAAATCTTGTGGGGTGGGCATCCTTGCCCGCCGCTTCAACTAAATAATTATGACTTCTCCAGTATCTAAATCATAACGTCCACCCACTATTTTGAGCTTACTTGCATCTACCAATTGAGATAAAAGTTGAGAATTACTCTGCATTTTGTGAACTTGATATTTCACATTTTCAACCACAGCTTTTTCAACTGCTTCTTCTGAAAAACCCTTGATATCGCTAATTGCTGGTTTAATGCCTTTAACAAAAGCGCTCATTTGCCCAGGTAATGGTTCGCCTTTCACCGCAGCAGTTACGGCGCCGCATCTTTCGTGACCTAGCACCATAACTAAGGGACAATTTAAATTAACTGCGGCATATTCAATACTACCTAATGCTTCAGGTGTAATAATATTACCTGCTATGCGAATATCAAATAAATCCCCAATTCCTTGGTCAAAAAGAATTTCTCCAGATACGCGAGAATCAGCACAACTTAGTATTGTCGCAAAAGGATGCTGGGCTTGTGCGACTTCTTTCAAACGAGTTTGTGATTGGTGAGGATGTTGAGATTTTTGCTGTATAAACCGTTTGTTACCATCTAATAGTCTTGCTAATGCAGCATCAGGACTTATGGTCTCAAACTTTTGTTCGGCGATAGCAGTTGCTTGACTAACAATAGTACCACCAATAGACATTAGAATACTACTGCCTGCAATTTGTAAAAGCTGGCGCCGACCTAAAAATCCATTTATTCGGGTCATTTTATTTATTTCATCAAGTAAAAAACGGGAAATTTTTTATAGAGAAGCAACACACCTGGTAGAACGAATCTCTATTGCATCAGTGATGTAACACGTACCCCCAAACTTGTTGAGGATAGGTCTAATTTTTTCTACCACTGGCTTGAGTTGTTCTGGTGGACAATAGACTATGATAAAAATATTATCCAGTTCAGTTGCAGTTGCACCAGGACTTTTGCCCGCCACATTACGAATTACTGTGTGTGCAGGCGCCCCTGCTTTCTCTAAGCCATCTAAAATTTTTCCCAGTTCTACCGCATTGGCGATAATCTCTACTCTTTTTACTGGGTGCATAATTCACCTCCAAAGGATACTGATACCATAAAGGTATAAAGGGATTCCAACAATGATATTAAAAGGAAATGTTAGTGCTAAAGCGGCAGTAATATAAAGACTGGGGTTTGCTTCTGGCACTGTTAATCTCATAGCAGCAGGAACAGCTATGTAAGAAGCACTAGCACACAAAACTGAAAATAAAAGTGCATTTCCTTGGGACATTCCAATTAGTTTTGCTAACAGTATGCCAATTGTTGCATTAACGATTGGGGTTAAGATAGAAAAAGTAATCAAGAATGGGCCAGTTTTAGCCAAGTCTTTAATTCTGCCAGCTGCTACTAACCCCATATCTAGCAAAAAGAAAGTCAGAACACCATAAAATATTCCTTGAGTAAATGGCTCCTCCATTTTCCAGCCTTTTTCTCCAGAAACAATCCCAATTATAAGACTACCTACCAAGAGAAATACAGAACTGTTAAGAAAAGCATCTCGCAAAACTTCTGACCAAGAGAAGTCCCCATCCTCTTTGTCGTCTTGTGCAAATATTTTTACTAACAACAGTCCTATAATAATAGCTGGAGATTCCATTAGAGCTAAGGCTGCTACCATATAGCCACTAAATTCAATCCCGATTTCATTCAAAAAAGACCCTGCCGTAATAAATGTAACAGCACTAATGGAACCATAAGTAGCTGCAATAGCGGCTGCATTATACAGGTCTAGTTGGAGTCTGAGAATAAAAAATGTGTACACTGGTACAGCACAAGCCATAAATATAGCAGCTAAAAGGGTAAATAGTACCTCAGAATTAATACCACTTTTAACTAGTTCTGCCCCTCCCTTAAATCCAATTGCAAACAGCAAATATAGAGAAAAAAGTTTAGGCAAAGGTTGAGGAATTTCTAAATCTGATTTAAGAGTCACAGCCAACATTCCCAGAAAAAAGGAAAGGACTGCTGGACTCAGGATATTGGACATTACCAGACTGATATCCATTCCTAAATCTCCTCCTCACTACATAACCACTTGTAAAAACACGCTTTTCTCATCACAGTTTTTTGATACCTGAGTAATGACCGCACTTAGTGATTTAAAACGGTCTTATGCTATGGTTATCATATAATGTTGGGGGAGTCTCCGCTCGAATCCCTGCTGAGAATAAATATTAAGTTATCGCAATACTGCGCGCGTTATATTTTCTTTCTTACACAACACTTTAAAACTTTGATTGAACCTAAGTAATGTCAATGTGCTTATTCTATATACGTAAATATGAAATTAGTATAAACTATAGGATATGGCGCCTAATTGAATTCAAGATATATAATTTTGGCGTGATTTGACTCAGACCGTATGCAGCTAGCGACTGCAACCAACATCCAACAGCCAAAAATCAGAAAAATATGCCTGACTTACTCACCAACTTCCTTTCAACTGCCTTTATTCCCCACGGGCATTGTTACCTCTGGAAGCCCAGTTTAGTCTGGCTACATTTGGCTTCAGATGCATTGACCGCAATGGCTTATTACTCGGTTGCCATCGCAATTGTTTACTTTAGAAATGAGCGCAAAGACCTTCCTGCCAAGACTGTCACGCTTTTAACTGGGTACTTTTTTGTCTTTGCCCTGTGTGGTAGTACCCATTTAATGGGGGTTGTTACGCTCTGGTATCCCATTTATTGGTTTTCAGGGCTGCTGAAAGCCTTTAATGCCCTATGGTCATCCTATGCGTTCACCTTTTTATTAATTCCGTTAATTCCAGTTGCTCTAGACGCACCAAGTCCAGCCCAGCTAGCTATCACAAACCAGGAACTCGAAGATAGCCGAAACCGCATTCAATCGATTAATTTGGAACTGGAGCAACGGGTGCAGCAACGCACAGCACAACTTGAGGCATCCAATCGCGCTAAAGATGAATTTTTAATCCGCGAACAAGTCGTCCGAGCGGAGGCTGAGGCAGCTAATCGTGCGAAAGACGAGTTTCTCTCGGTTCTCTCTCATGAATTGAGAACACCGCTTAATGCCATTTTGGGGTGGTCGCAAATCTTAAGGAAACAACATTTGAGCCAAGATAAAGCAATGCACGCTTTGGAGACGATTGAGCGCAACGCTCAATCTCAAGCTAAAATTATAGAAGACATTCTGGATATCTCTCGCATTATAACAGGCAAGCTACGTTTGCAAGTCCAACCAGTAAATTTAGTTATAATAGTTGAGGCAGCCATTGAGTCTGTGCGGTTAGCAGCTGAGGCAAAGTCAATTCGCATTAAAAGCATTTTGGATTCTTCAAATAATCGCATATCTGGAGATGCCGACCGTTTACTGCAAGTCGTTTGGAACCTGCTTTCAAACGCCATTAAATTTACGCCTCAAGGAGGGCAAGTACAAATTCGCTTGGAGTGCGTCAATTCTCATGTCGAAATTATAGTTAGCGATACAGGAGTTGGCATTAGCCCAGATTTTCTACCTTATGTGTTTGATCGTTTCCGCCAACACGACAGTACCAGTACCCGAAGTTATGGTGGACTAGGTTTGGGGTTAGCAATTGTTCGTCAACTAGTTGAATTACATGGTGGCACAGTAAGCGTGGCAAGTCCAGGAATAGGACAGGGGGCAACCTTTACTATAAAGTTGCCCGTCATGATTACCCACGAAACACCAAGTGAGTCAGAGCCATTAGAATTAATTTCCCTTGCTGATAATAATATTGATGCGGCGCCTAGCTTAGAAGGCTTACAAATATTGATTGTGGAGGACGAGGTAGATTCGCTGGAATTACTAAGTACAATTCTACAAGGGTATGGCGCTCAAGTTATTCCCACTGCCTCTGTTAGTGAGGCATTGAAAATCATCGAAAACGCCCCAGTGAAAACCTTAGATGTTTTAGTGAGTGATATTGGGATGCCGAATGAGGATGGCTACTCACTAATTCGGAAACTGCGGCAACTTGAAGCACAGCGTGGTGGTTGGATGCCAGCCGTTGCATTAACGGCGTATGCAAAGAGCGAAGATCGCAGGCAGGCTTTATTAGCAGGTTTTCAGATGCATCTTCCAAAACCCGTAGAACCAGAGGAGTTAGCAACGGTAATTGCCAGCCTAACAGGAAGAACGGGAAAGTTTTAACTTTTAGAAGTTTGCTGCACGTGGTGGATGAACTACCATTTCCAAAATTTTATTGTGGGATGGAGAGAACTTGCCAGGAGATTATTCTTCTGGCAAAGTTCGGAGCATCGCAAGCCCCGTCCTAATCTCAAAGGGCGGCGCCTGTGCTAAGTTCTTGATGGCTTTCCCTTGTACTGTTTGCCGAGCAAAAAGTCTTAACCATCTTGTTTCTGCTCTTTTAGGCAGTAGGTTAACTGATACAAACCTTCTATGATCACCATCTGGGCTGAAGTATTAATTGATATTTTCCTGTCTTCACAAAAAATTAATAAAACAAATCTACTGTGTAGTTGCGGCGCCTAGAACCGCGTGAACTGATGAAACTTTCAAAAGATAACTTGGATACTAGTGGGCTTGTGATTAAATCTGGTAGGCTCACGGTGTCTTACCTAGCCAAATGCTGATTCAATCCGTTGTTGATAGTTCTGTGGGCAAAGAGAAACTTCCTTTGTGTCCTTTGTGTCTTCGTGGTTGATTCTATATCCTTATTATTGGGCGCCGTTTATTTTAATTGGGAATGGACTCTAGCAACGGGTTTAATTTGCTGAAAAAATTAAATAACCAACAGAAGTGCTGCGTAACCTGCTGCACCCAAAGCAAAAGCCCAAAAACGGCTTTCTCGCTCTTGAGGTAATTCTTCTTTTAATACATTCAGAACAATTCCACCTGCTAAAAAAGAAAATAATACAGCAATTGCAGCCTCATCTAATTGTGTACGGGCGCCAAGTACCCAACCTACAATAATTGCTGCTGCTAAAATCCAACGGCCAACCCGGTCATATATATGCTGATGGTGTTCACGCAAGCCGTAATCATTTACAATAAAATGAGTTGCCATTGCTAAACTAAATACTAGTAGACTAACAATACCTGATTCTTCTCGATGAAGTAATAAGTAACCAATTAAAGCATTGTAAAAACTAAACGAAACCATATGCAGCCAAAATACATTTAAACTAGTTGCATCACCTTTACCAACTTGTTTACGATGCAAGCGAGTAATGAGCGCGATTCGTTCTAATCCATAAAATACAGTTAGTCCTAGTAATGCAATCAAGTAAACATGGTGTTCTACAAACGGAATCACTCCTTCTCCTACTTCCTTTAGCACGGCTTGATGTTTACTTAATTCGGGTAAGATATGTACAAAAATGTAAGCAACAGAAACACCTCCTGCTGCGGAAAGCCAACGACTTCGAGGAATATTTATAAATCTTAATTTTCCAGAAAATAGGTGTGTAAGTGCTAGACAAATTACAATTAATCCTGATAGAACAAAGTTATTATAATTAGGTGCAATCATTTTTGTAATTTGTACTAGTATCTAATCAAAACAAATTATTGTGGCTTACAGATGAAAGTATATATTTTACCTGTAAGCCAAATTTTATGCTAGATTTTTCTCTCATCTATTGGACGACCATCTGTATCAATATCAAGTTCTTCGCGTCGAACTTTCTCTTGTGCTTCAACTGTATCGCGGTCTACGACTTTCTTGACTCGGACTTCTTCTCGCACAACAGCTTCTTTGTGGATATCAGGTGTTTCTTCGTAAAGCTCCATTCGAGCAACTTCACCTTCACGAAAGGCGCCAGTCGGGTTACTAGTTGTAGTGCTTGAAGGATTAGTACGCTCAATTACTACTCGTTCTTTCTCAACAGGTACAGCGACACGAGCAGTCTCAGTTTCTACGTGTTTACCAATAGAGACTTCCCCTGCTTTACGACGTTGTTTGTTAGCAACTAATCGCTCTTCATAAAGTTTCAGGGTTTGATTATCCTGTTCATCGACATCATATAATGACGGTTCTTGCTCGTAATTATAAGTGCTTCGATCGTAATCAGTAGTACTTTGAGTCATTCCAGAAGTAGCAGTCATCGGACGATATATACCGCGAACTTGCTCTTCATAGTCGTAATCAACTTTTTCTAATTCATCAAAGTTAGGTAAATTTTCAACTTGCTCTTTAGTCAGACCAGATGCGTACACCTCTTTGTCTCCATAGTCAACACGCGCGCGACCGATAGGAAGCAAGACTTTTTTACCAAAAATCCAAAATCCGGTATCTACTACTAAATAGCGTAAACGGCCTGTATCTTCATCAACTAAAATATCGGATACTGTACCAACTTTTTCACGTCCTTCTGCGTAAACATCGAAGTTCTCAACGTAGTCTAAATCAGAATATTCTTCGTTGTACGTGGGGTAAAAATCGTTAACTTTTACAAGTGCCATTGAAATCAACTCCTACTTGTTGTGTTTGATTTTATTTGCGATAACCATTTAAGTTATATTTAATTTAAAATTTTGTTGAAAATATAACCTCTATCAAATGATATAAAAATATTTTTTGTTTATTTTTTTTAATATTTATAAACTTAATTACTCCAACTATAATAAATAATTATATGGAGTGAAAAAATATACTCTTTAGAACTTGCATACCTACAATATTTGCAGAATAAACGTTTTGGCTAGCAACGCATATCAAATCATAATTGTTATTACTACAATGGACATTAAACTTCCTAGACTCCTTATAATCATCATTATTCATTCTAACTGCATTAAATATAAATGTTCCAATTAAATAACAGCCAAATAGTAATAGTATTGCACCAATTACTTTGATGAAAATATTACTTGGACGTTGATTCCTATTCATTGTTTTTAACTTAGTTATTAATAAATTTTAAATATCTTTATGTCAAAACCGGAATAACTTTTTCACCAAAAACCTCAATAAACTGCTGCTGCTCTCTGTTGACATTGTGTAGAATTAGTTCATCAAATCCCAACTCAATATCTTTTTGTAGCCACTCGATATGCTGCTGTAAGTTTGCGGAAATACGAACATGTTCATGTAATTCTTTTGGCTGTACAAACATTCCAGCTGCATCAAATTGCTGGGGAGTTTGTAATTGAGTCATCAGGGTATTTTTAAAAATGTTATTGCGCCACTGTTGATATGCTTTTTGTAATGCACTATCTTCATCGCGGTCATAAGAAAGCTGTACTTTTAAAATCATTGGTTTGCCTTCTCCACCACCCCGACGAAAAGCATCAACAACTGTTTTCAGTTTTTCTGGTGGACGAGAAATTGTAATTAACCCTTCAGCCCAACTACCTAACCATTCCGCAGTTTCAGGAGTAATAGCGGCGCCAATAATTGGGGGTATGATTTCTGGACGAGTATAAAGTTTTGCTTCTTCAACACATACTTTACCTTTATGAGTAACAGTTTCCCCCGACCATAGCGCGCGCATGATATCAGCACATTCCTTCAAACGAGCGTTACGGTCAGACTTGCAAGGCCACTTTTCTCCTGTAATGTGTTCGTTGAGTGCTTGACCACTACCTATTGTTAGCCAGAAACGGTTAGGAAACATCTCTGCTAAAGTAGCTGTGGCTTGAGCAATGATAGCAGGGTGATACCGCTGTCCGGGAGCGCAAACAATGCGATAAGAAAGTGTTGGTGTTGCTTGCATTGCGGCGCCGAGCCATGACCAAGCAAAACCACTTTGCCCTTGGTCTTCACTCCAAGGGTGGAAATGGTCGGAAGAAAGGGCACGAGTAAAACCAGCCTGCTCTGCCATTTGAACATATTTTAATAATTCGCTAGGTTTAAACTGTTCGTGAGACACATGATATCCGATATGAGCCATAAATATCTCTCCTGATTAATTTTTGGTTTTGAGTTATTTAATTATGATGTTAAAAATTTTTACTCACTAACACTCAATTGCTGTAAAGAAATTTGTTTACAAAGGCTTTCTACTGCTAATGTAAGTGATTGCATTAGTTCTGAATCTTTGTTATAGTCTACAGGTGCAAGGTTGGCAACTCGTTGACTTTGAGTAATGCTTAAATCTCGTCCCCATTCTTCTGGTGTAATGTCTTTATATAGTGCGATTGCTGTGCCTTGTTCTTGATTCATTAACGAAAAGCAGGGAATATCTGACTCTCCATCTCCCACATAAATTACTTGTGTTAATGGAACATGCAATTTTTCTTTTGGGTAATCTTGATATGCAAATGCTTTACCATCTTGATTTGAATCATCTAAACCTTTTACTACTTCATAAAGATGGCGAGTTTTTTCAGTGTGAGTAACTATTTTTTTAACAAATTCTATTCCACCATGTTCACCGTAGTAGAATTCACACCCCCACATTGCTTTGAAATTTGGAGCTATGCAGTTGTGACGGGCAATTTCTACCATACCGGAAGTAATTAGGTAAAATTCAACTTCTACCTTTGGGTTGAGTTCATGGGCACGTTGCCGCAGGTGGTCAAACATTTGAGTTACACCATCAAAGGGAGTTAACTCTTGACCAAATTTGGCAATATATTCTTGTGTAATTTTGTTGTTTTGTCGCTTTGATTCTTCTATTAAAGCATAAAATCGAGCCAGAATTTTATCCCACCCTTTATCAATCAAAGGTCTAATTCGTTCTTGACGAAATTTTTGAGCGTCAATGTTTAAACTTAACAATAAAGCATCAACAGTATCTTGTACTAAAGTATCATCGAAATCGAAAACTATGGCAATGCGCGTAGATAGGGGTTTAGTTACGACAGTCATGGTAAAAATTCGCTCATTAGAGTATATCAAAAACACAAAAATTTTGAGGCGCCAATAATAAAGCTAAACAGTGACATTAACCTGATAGTTGCGGTTTTCCCAATGGTTCGCTTCAATCCAGAAAAAAGTAAACTTGATAGGGTGGGTTTCATTAGCATCAATGGTAATATCTACAAAGTGGATATCAATTGCCGTTGCCGTTGAATTAGTTTCATTCACTGTTTGCCAATCTGAAATTGACCAATGTAAGCGAAAAGGAGTATCGGCTTGAATTCGCAACGTATATGCTGGTTTAATATTACAAATTTGACGGTTGAATTTCCAGATTTCGAGAAATTTAGTTGATTTACCTCCATTTTGATATCGCTGTGCAACTTCTGGTATCCATTCAAAGACTCGACCATCTTTAACTGACCGCAGCAGCATAATATACTCAGCGTGCGCCCATGCTAAGGGCATTGCCGAGCCAGTTGGTTTTCCTAGATACAAATGAGCTTCAGGAAGGTCTTGCTCATCCCAAATTTGTTCGGGCAATAATCCTGTATCAGAAGCAAAAGCCTCCATTGCTTGGATAAAGGGTTGCACGTCATGCCCTGCGGCTAACTCATAGTGTCCCCGCTCTCCTGTTAAAAGTGGCCACGCTCGTCCTTTGCCATAGCTGACAAAAGGGCCGCCATCTTCTTGTTGTCCATAACCATCGTGGTTATAACGATGCCAACAGGAACCATATGGTGTATCTACTTTTAGTACCGCATCCACAACTTTCAAAGAATCAACGATTAGGGGGTCGTGAGGAGAGCGAATGCCATAGCGTACTAATTCCAAAAATCCTGCATCAACAATTTCTTTTGCTGGAAATTGTGATTTTTCTGCTTCTGGACGGTTGGCAATAGCTAGCATTCCCTGATTTGGATTTTCATTTGGTTGGGGGTCATGAATGTCTACAGGATTAATGCGGATGTAGTGGCGTTTAATTTCAGGAACTAAGCTTCCTTCGGTCGTTACCGTCCAAGTTTCTAAGTGATTTTCTAAAAAATCAGCATATTCTTCGATAAACTGGGCTGTTGAATTATCTCCTTTAGAGCGCGCGTATGTTGCTGCACAAATCAAAGCTGCTATTTGAGATGCAAGGGTTGATGGAGAATAACCGCTTGCTTCTTCCCATCTTTCTTGTTGTGTTGCAGGCCCATGATGAATTAAAAACTTAGCAGCCCTTATTACCATTGGATAAGGGTCAAATTGCCGTAAAGCTTTCTCTCGATAAAGGCGCCATACAAGCAAAATTGGGAACGCTACTTGGTCGAGTTGAATTCCTGTCCAATAAGGTTCGCCATTTATCCAACAGTTCTGAGCAAATCCACCATCCGCCTGTTGGCTAGCAGCAATATAAATCAAAGCTTCCAACGCAGTTGTCGAATGTCCAGCAGCTAGTAGCGCTGTAACACTATTTACCATGTCGCGGAACCAAACTAAGTGATAACCGCCCTGCTGTTGGTCGCTATGTGCTTCACCCCAAGGAATCGACAACGAAGCAATCATGGCGCCAGGGTATATTTTGTCTTCATGTGCCAGTAACAAACTAAAGCTACTATGGTATAAATTACCACCGTCACACGAGACTTTTTCGAGTGGTAGAAAATTTTCACAAGCGCGTTGCCACTGTTCGATGTAACGTGCCTTATGTTTCTCAAAACTCACATCTAGTGATAGTAAAAGGGTTGTCACTGCGTCATGGAGACGACTGGCGAATGCTACTCCCAAGGTAAATTCCTGATGCTCTTCTATATTGATTTCCCCAGTTAGGGCAACATTTCCTGCTTCTGCCTCAATATATTCCCAGTCCATCTGAAAATTATCCGCCAAATCTGTCCAACCGTCACTTATTCCGACATAGCCGCAAGAAAGGCGAGTAAAGGGAACGGTTGCAGCCATTGCCAGCCAATTATTATCTTGATGGGCAGTTAAAATTTTGACTCCTGCTACTTCTACAACTTTGGCGTTGTCATTCCAACCACCAATACCCATGTGCGGCGAACATAGCGCGTAAAGTCGGAGTTTTGACAGTATCTCTTTATCACCAGCAACGCGTGTGTGTTGAAGAATGCATGAATCTCGTGGGTCGGTAATTATTTCTTTAGTAATTGTATAGCGCCCTTCAGGGTCAGAGTTAGTAATCTTGTATCCCAACACATGTGGGGAAATTTGTTCTGTTTTGGTGTGTAAATGGCGCCGTTCTTCATGTAAAAAACTAGAGCCATCGGTAATTAAATATTGCAAATCCCGAATTTGAGGACTATCAATCGTGGGATAGTAAACTTCATTGAGAATACCGTTGGAGAGAGTAAACCAGATGCGACTGGAAATAGCGTAAGCAGTTCCCACTCCGTCTTTATTACCTTGAGTCCAACGGGGTTCTATTCCTGGTTTTCCTTTAGCTATGCTTTGATGTTGCTGTGTCATTTTTGCTTGTAAGAAATATCTTTTGCTTTAACTTAAACTTCCACATTTAGCCAATTATGCCCAGCAGTTGCAATAGATAGATAATTGCAAATACACCAAAGAATATTCCAGCAATCAATGTACCACCAAAGATAATTTTCGATGGTCGCAATTCTTTGGGCAACATCTTGTGATTTAAGTAAAGAGTCAAAGCAGTAACAATCGGAATGTGGGCAGCTTCAATTCCACCTGCGGTTTGCAGTAAGGCGACTGGTTCGCCAAAAAATAGATAAATTGCAATCGGTAGCACAGCTAACAACACTATAATAAAAAATTTCTGCAAAAACTTCTCATTTGTCCAGCGACTGCTTCTAACTCCAAATCCTTGCAGTAATATCTGCGTACCATCAGCAAACATCCGTCCAAAACCATCTTCTACCGAGAGTACAGTGCTACAAAAAGTAATAAAAACGATTGCAATCATAAACCAAAAGCCAAACGAACCCCAAAGGTCGCCCAGCAATGAACCCAAGGTTTCTGCTACTTGATTTTCTTTTGGTACAAGTCCTTGAGGACGTAACAACTCACCACCAAGAATTAAAAAAGATAGTGCTGCTAATAAGGCGCCTACCACTGCTAAAGTATTGGATATGGTCATTAAATTCAGCCAACCGCGCAACTTATTTTTTTCCTCTTGGTTAAGTTGTTTTGGGTCTATTCTTTCTAAACCTTCTACACTCGCGGCGCCGTAACCTCTAGCTTCTACCCAGTAAGAATACCACATTAACCCAGCAGCACCTGCCAACATAAAACCTAGCCAAGGTAGTATTTCTTGATACTGCACATTCTTGGGAATTTGAGGTACTAAACCTGCTGCCAATTGGCGAACCTGGGGAAAAACAAAAATAGCTGCGCTTACCACTGCTATTGTGCGGGCAATTCCTACATAAGAAGAAATTTTTTCGACTACGTTATATTGTCCAAGCAGTACAATTGCTGCGGTGACAACGATAATAATCACCGTCCATAGTTGCACTGTTCCCCCAGTAACCAAAATCAAAGCTGTAGCAGCGGCACCTGAAAGTCCAGCAACTGTAGAAATTGCTACGACAACTTGCGGCAGTAGGATTACCCAGATTGCCCAATTTTTCGGACCGGGAAGTTGCTTGAAACCTTGTAAGATGGTGGCGCCAGTACAAACTGAAAAGCGACCAACTTCACCGTTAATAAACCATTTGAGAATAACAGCTGCAAGTAGTGCCCATAACAAGCTATAACCATAGAGTGCAGCAATTCGTGGTGTAAATAATAACTCTCCAGAACCAGCAGCCGAAAGCATCCACAAAAAACTTGGACCCAGCCATTTCAAGTTTTCCCGACCGTGCGGTGAATCAGGTATACTTATTGCGTTTTGTTCGTGCTGTTTGTTAATAATCTCTGTTGGTAAATCGTAGTCGCTTCTATTATTCATTTTGTGCTATTTCGTATAGAATAATACTGATTTGTCTAATTTTTTCAGATGGCGCCTGTTATAAAATGCAAAAGTCCTAAAATTAACTTTTTCTTCTGTAAATTCTACTTTGTGCTAAACGTTGAGAATAAGACTTCAAAGATGGGTGGTCTTTCTCATTAATTTCATACAGCGAAGGGTCATTCTCATATCTGTAAGTGTTTCGGTCAAAGGGGGGATTCCCTGATTCTGGAATATTAATTGTCCTTTCATTGGTATGGGGAACCGATAGTGCTGCAACTTCATTCAAAGCCATTGGCCCATAAGGAACAGTCGGTGCAATTGGATTCCCTAATGGGTCTACAGTATAAATTGGGTCAAAACTAGTGCTGTCTCGATAACCCGTTCTCACTCGCTCTTCGTAATCATGATCAATCTCCAATTCTTTAGTGAACTCCGGCAAATTTTCTGCCTGCTCTTTTGTTAGACCTTTGGTATAAATCCGCTGTTGGGAGTAATCAATGCGAGAGCGACCGATAGGCAATAAAACTTGCCTACCAAAAATCCAAAAACCCAAATCTACAATTAGATATCGAAAGCTACCGTCATGCTCATCAACTAATATGTCTTTAACGGCGCCGATTTTTTCATCTGTAATATCCGAATAAACATTGAGATTAATAATATTACTATCACCGGAAAAAATTTGATTATAATCAGAATTAAAATCCTCTATCTTTAACAAAGCCATAATATATTCCCAGATTTGAACGAGTTTGTAAAAAGAGAAAAACACTGTAATCAAAATTATGGTTAATTAAGCTATTAGTGAGTTAACCAATTAAGTAACCTTAAGTATTACAATATTATTTTCAGGTCTGAAAAGCACTATTGATTAAAGTTGGTCTAAATATTTATCCAGTTACCTTGCCTTGCATGTTAAGCTTAAATAGTGGAAAACTCGTGGATAGGAGTTATTTTTTTTAAGATTAATACTATAGATAGACCGATTTGAGGAAATTTACAATTACCATTGAACAGTAACTCATCCAATCGACGTAAGGATGAAGCTAATATTATATGCCATTAGTTAGAGGGAAGAGATGATAATGATTTTTAAGATGAACACAATAAAGTGTTAAAAGCATGAACAAAAATTTTGACCGAGTGTACTAGTTGCACTATTAAAGCATACCTAAGTATAAAAATAATCAGTATATATGCTTTGCCGATGCCTTTTCATTATAAGTACAGTCCCCACGTACAGAAGCGTAACTCACATCTTGCACCAAGCTTAGAAACCGGGCTTCTTGACAAAATTTTGCTATAAAATTCTAATTTATCCTAAAGAAGCCCGGTTTCTTTTGACTTGTTGAGAATGCTGCATTCCGGTGAGGTAATATTGATTATCTTGAAAATTAGATAGGAATATTTACCTTTTGTTTCGCGTAATCCAATCACTTTTTTCTTACTTCTTGAACTTGGCTGATTTCAAATATAAGAGTCAAAGGTTGACCCATTTCTTTTTGCACAAAATCTTCTAATAACCCAACTTGCCTGGGAGTCACAGGTACTTTTGTCCGTACAGTCAATCTGGCTTGCGGTGGATTTGTTAACCAATTTATATTGGTTTTAAGTAGTTCCATGCGCTGAAATGTAATTGTTTTGGTCAGCAGTGCATTTTTGAGACTAGTTTCTAAATTTGTTTGTTGAATTAATTGGGCAAAGCTAACACTCAGAGGCAGCAGTAAAATACTGGTAAGTAATAATGTCCAAAATAGCGCAGTACCTGCTCGTTTTATAGGAGAATAGCCCATAATCAAAAACGTCAGCATACAAGCGAGTGTAATACCCAAGAGGTTAGTAAGGTAAAGAATAGCTGCTCCCTTACTAAGCGACCAATTTGCTTGGGCTAGCCCTAAACCGATAACACAAATAGGTGGCATTAGTGCTACTGCTATAGCAGTTCCCACCAAACTACCAGAAATTTCGGGCTTTACCTTAGCATAACCACTAATGCTACCTGCTGTCAGTGCAATTGCTAAATCTAGCAGGGTAGGTTTAGAACGAGATAGCACTTCAGTGTCAAAAGCGGAAATTTTGACTAGTAACTCAAGATTATAAGCTAACCCAATCGATAGTAAAGTTCCAAGTACAATAGCTATTAACCCTCTGCGAAAGAGTATGATATTACCCGTAAGGGCGCCGTAAGCAAGTCCCCTGATTGGCAGCATTAGAGGTGCAATTACCATAGCTCCGATGATAACGGCAGCACTATTAGTAATTAAGCCAAGGGTTGCGATAGTACAAGAACCAATTGTTAAAATCAGGTAAGCCAGTGAGGGTGTGGATTCTTCTAACAACTCGGTTTGCAATTGCTCTAATTCAATTGCTTCAACTCTTTGGTGCAAAAAATTTTTAATCAGTTCGCTAGTACTGTTAATCATTGGTCAGTCTTAAGATTTTCACTTTACTCCTGAATTTGGGTATGAATAAAAATGTAGAAACCGAATTAATACGCTCTCTACAAGGGTTTCACATCCCATTCATAGATGAAATAACTACGAACGGTCTAGCAGTTTCGACATTATTAATGCTTTGAGAATACTGAGTCACCTCCTGCCAGAGTTCCCTAGGATCCACACGGTTGCTGATTTGTATAGTCACAACAACCGCAGTAATGATAAGGGCTATCACTGCGGTAACTTTCAATATTTTGACTAGAATGGTGAATAATAACCAACCGACAAACGCGGCAAAAAGATGAACATACATAAATAAAGATTCCTTAAATGTAGTAAATCATCAGAAGGCATGAAGATCACGTTAAAATCCTTATGCCTTTTATCTTTTACTTACTATCTTCTTTCTAACGCCGATGGGTATACAGATTGAGCGATTAGCACTGGTCTATTTTTATACTCTACTTCCAACTGTCTTTCAAAACCAGTATCCCAATTGAAACCAAACTCTCTTTCGATGTCTGCAACAACTAACGGGCGTAACACACCAGTAACAACAACTCTTTCCGAAGCTCGAATAGGTACTTTTGGATTTGGATTTACCACTAACAAGTCTTGCCCGCCAAGTAATTTATCTTCATCAAGGGTAAATGAATTCTGTCCGACGATTTTCTCGACTTCTGCTGGGACGGCAATAACTTTGTTATAGTACGCACTTGGATTACTGCTGATTTCCCCTGGTTTCGGTGCTAAAGCAATTGATTGTGCAATAATCGCTGGCTTATTTTCATATTCCACTAACAAAGTCGGGTCTAAGTCCAAACCATACTGTCTTTCAATGTCAGCGACTACAAGGTTAGCGACTGGGCCTGTGATTTGTAAATCAATGTTCTCTGGTAGCGGCGCCACACTTCCTGTGGCATTTACAACTAAAATTGGTTCACTACCAAAAAATTGTTGGTCACTAACGGTGAATGTAGTCGGGCTAATTTTTCTCACAGGTTGGCTTCTGATCGTAACAGTTTTACCAACAAGCTGGACTGTATTGTCAGCTACTTCCTGTGCTGTTACGTTATTTTCTCCTTCAGCGCGTCTTGCTTCTAGATTGTTGGTGCAAGCAGCACCCAAAAACATCGTCGTTAATGCAAGCGCAATAGTTCCAATCTGGAAGGGTTTGCGGCAGTTAGACGCGCGCTCGCCACTAAAATTAGTAATCAATTGATGTATCATGAGAAGTTGCTCCGTTAAAAAACTGTGAAGTAATTGCCTTAATTGTTTAGCTATTCATTAACTTATTACATCAAAGTTTGCTGTAAATAACTTAAAATATAGATGATATAACTAATGTATTAAGGTCTACTGGGGGCGTAAAAACCTTTTACAATTGTTTATTTTTAAACATTAGCAAAATTTCAACATTTGCATTAATGCTAATTAGAAATAAACGCACTTTGTAATGTATACCTCAATAGTGGAAATTTGGTGGAAAAGTTCTTGCTAAATAGTAAATTACTACTTTAGAGGTAATTTAACTACGCTGAAAGTAATAACTAAAGGACGATGTAGTTTTTTGACCTCAGTTATGGAAATATTTGATAGGCTCAAAAGCTTTTTCTAGTTTCTGGTTACCTTTTAGCATCTGTTGATTTTGTGACTGTAAAGCTGCAAATTCTTTGTTCAAGGCTTCATGCTCAGTCTTCAAAACCAAATACTTTTGTGATAGTTCTTCTCGCTCTGCTTTGGTTAAGGTTAAGGAGTTATTAACCCCAATTGCGAAGTTAGTAGCTGTACCAGCCAACGCAAGGGAAATAATAGCAAAAATGGATGGTATCCAAGCGCTTAATTTGTAATTTTTTACCTGAAGTTTATACTTCTCTATTTGGGAAGTAGTAGTTTTTAATTGCTCGTTTAGTGCAAGATACCTTCTCTCAAAATCCAAAGTTTTAAACTGCATTATATCTAATTCAAATTTTTGCGGAGCATCATTTATATGATTTATTAATCTTTCTTCTGCATCGGGGTCTGAGATTTGCCCCTTGACACATTGGGTGAGAATCTTCCTTGCTTCTTTAGAGTCATTTGCATCAGCTATCGTATCTATTACCATCGTGTAAGCAAGTGTTTCTTTATCAGCATTAACACTTTCAATTAGGGAATTTGCTATTGACTCGTATAACATAAGCCTATGCCTCCACTTGACTAGTTAATTTGAGAAGTAATCCTTGAACTCGAATTTTACTAAATTTCGCGCACTCAATCTTTTGTCCCTTAGTTATGACTTCTTTCTCATCCACCCAAGCTTGCTCTACCTGGTCTCCATGCAATTGTACTACCACACTAGTGTAAGCAAAATCGTAATCTCCTTCCTCTTCCCAAGTTACTTCCAAGCTATTTTTATTTCGTTGCATTTGGAATTTATCTAGGCGCCATTTACCATACCCATCTCCTGCATCGCTGTAAATGCAAAAGGATGAAGTAGGGGTTACAGATAAATTCTCCGTTTTTTCCAGTGTTGGGTAAATATGGAGAATTAATTGCCTATCTTCTTCCATCGGTAAAATACTTCCAGCTTTAACCAAAAGAGGAATTCTTTCCAAAGGTGCTTCTAAAGTGATTTGCTGCGAACCTTGGAATACCATGTCATCCCAAAAATTGTACCAGTATCCCTTGGGTAAAATAGCTTGCCGCTGGCGCCCTCCTTTCTCAGTAATTGGACAAACTAATAATGCATCCCCTAACAAAAATGCATCGTCCACATCCCAGAGTGCAGAATCATTACTATCTGCCCAAAATACAGGACGTACAGGAGGATAGCCCTTTTGACTTGCTTCCCAAGACAACGTGTAAAAATACGGTAGCAATCGGTAACGAAGTTGTAAGAAATCTCGAAGAATACTTAAGTAAGGCTCACCATAGAACCAGGGGTTGCGGTTGGCAACGTTATTAGAGGAGTGAGTGCGGAAGAAAGGGTGGAAAGTTGCCATTTGGAACCAGCGTAGGTATAGTTCAGCGCTAGGATTTCCTTGAAAACCGCCAATATCCGAACCACTGTAGGGAATTCCCGACAATCCTAGACCTACTACCATTGAGACTGTTATCCGCAACATATTCCAATTTGAATTAATATCACCCGTCCAAGTCCAAGAGTAGCGTTGCAGTCCAGCCCAACCTGCACGAGAAACAATAAAAGGACGTTGATGCGGTCGGTAATGACAGAGACTTTCATATGCAGCGCGCGCTTCGAGTAATCCATACACATTATGCGCTTCGCGATGCTCGCCACCTCTACCTTCTAAACAATGTTGAGTCACTTTGGGAAGCGAGCGGTCACCGTCCGTAATAAATACTGCGGGTTCATTCATATCATGCCAAAAACCCGCTATCCCAACATCGAGAAGATATTCATACTGCCGACTCCACCACTTGCGTACCAAAGGATTAGTAAAATCAGGGAAAACACACCAACCGGGCCACACAGGAGCAGTCACTGTTTGTCCATCAGGGTATGTACAAAACGCTCCTAATACCTCTCCTTCTAAATATAAATTGCTTTTGCGGTCACACTTAATACCAGGATTATTAATTGTAATAAACTGCACTCCCATCTGTCGCAATTCCTGAGTAAAATTTGCGAGATTGGGGAAGCGTAGCGGGTCGATAGTAAAGGCACGAAATTCCACCTGCGAGTCAATATCTAAATGAATCGTGCTCAATGGCAAGTTTAGGGTTCGAGTTCTACTTGTTCAGTTTAATAGAAAGCAGTAATGTAGGTAGCAGTTTACACTTACAAATCCAACGCAAAGGACGTACTTTACAATCAACAGTAAAGCTTGATTCTCTTCCCGTATCATTAGGTAACAATTTTTTGGAGTAATTCGGTGTCAATAGTAGTGAAAGAATACCGATACCCATCAGACCGATGAATAGGTTTGGTATTTTTAGGACTAAAACTTGTCTCTTTGCCTCCAAATGGAATAAACGCTAATGTTTTCGCCGCTTTCTTGACTCGTCCCAATACAAAAATACCACTTGTTCTCTTAACTTTGATTATGTCACCTGCTTTCCAGTCCTTTCTTACACATTTTGGTGCATAATCAGAGCGTGGAAAACCACGTTTATCCATCGTCACAAATTGGCGATTCCCATGCCCATTACATTTTACTCGTAATGGCTGAATAGTTTTTAATGTTACCTCATATGACGCATTTACACATCCTGCATCAATGAAATGAGCTTTTGGTAAATTGGATTTTATACGCATCATCTTAGTTTCAGCACCTGAACCAGTATGTACAGGAATATTGAAATTGTTTAATGAGTCAAATAATTTATTTCTAGTCGAGTTGACAGCAGCAGCATCTTGAAGACTTTGTTTCTGATGCTTTTTTATATCATTCAAACGAGCGGGGTCATGCTTCAAAAATTCATCTACCGATTGATTACTTTTATTTTGATTACATTGGTGACAAGACAGTGTTAGATTATTGAATCTATCTGACCCCCCCTTAGATTTTGGTCGAATATGTTCTATTTCTAAGGGTATATTAACAGCATCACAGTAAGCACATTTTCTACCCCAATGTTCTAATAGTGCTTCCCGTAAAGTATATCCGTGTAAAGTGCCTTGTTGATATTCAATGCCTTCGATAGAGGGATTTTCTAGTTTCTGCATGTCAAATTTGACACGTTCAAATGCAATACTTTTTATCGGTGCGAGTTTAATAATACGCCTTACCCATGTCATAGTCGTATCAACTCGATGTTGAAGACTTGGAGGTAACCAACCCGGTTCTTTTTTGTGGTTTGGCCGTTCTTTTCTATATCTAGTATTTCTATTTCTTCTCATGTGCCGAACATTAGACCTTGCTGTTAAACTAGAAGATATTTCTAATCCACGATGTTCCAATTCCATTGCCCAAACAATTGTTTCTGTTTCAATTTCTACAAGAGCAATGCCAGTAAATTTGGAACCAGGGTCGATGCGTAATTCCAAATAAGGTAGTGGTAATTCTTTTACAGATTTTTTGAGAATAATTGTTGCAGGATACCATTTAAACATTGCTGCTTTTTGACTATCCAAGAGTTTTCTTGCTAATCCGGCAGTACACATTGTCAATGGTTTTTTATCACTATCAAGTACGAAAATTAAATTGGTAGTCATGGTTGTGACTAGTCTCTATTACTAGGTAACGTTTGCCTCAACACTGCTTACAGGCTTGTGTTTATGATTTCCGGTTCAACGACAGTGGGAAAAATCGTTTTCATCCTTGACCGACGCTTGAGACTGGCTAATCTCATTGAATCCTGGCCTGTAAGCGGACTAAAAGGGTTTTATCCCTAACGCAGAAGGAACAGTTCTACGTTGAGTCTGGACATAACCCGGAATTATTAGAATTGCTCCTAATTACCCCGTTTTCCCGTTACGCCACCTCTTCTCAATAATTTTGATGATTACTCCCAGATATAATAAGCTTTAGAGATAGAAATATCAACAAAAATATTTCTTTAGTTAGAGATTATAGTTTATCCACGAGTTTTCCACCATTTTTTCTTTATCTTTAAACTATAGCCAAGATGTAACAATTGATGCTGCCTATTCAAGCAGAAAATTATCACGCTTAAGTTTTGAAAAGCCATGAAACAAGAGCAAGCTCAGGAACCAACTCTGAATAAGTTGTTTGTACCGTGGATGCGGCGCCTAACTATTGGGCTGTTTGGTTTCATTTTGTTTTTGTCACTTTCAGGAGTTGTTAGCTTTGCTCAAGATACACCTCAATTTCCATTATCTAATCCTCAACAAGGGCAGCCAACTGAAGGGCAGAAAACTGTACCGTCAGCCCGTAGCGCGCCTGGATTAAGTAATCCACAAGAATTTGAAGCATTCGTAGACAAAGTTGTAAATGAGGAAATATCAACATCTCATGTTCCTGGGGCTGTAATTTCTGTTGTTAAAGATGGCAAGCTATTTTTTGCTAAAGGCTACGGCTATGCCAATTTAGATCAAAAAATTCCAGTTGTCGCTGATAAAACTTTATTTCGTGTTGCTTCCCTTTCCAAGCTGTTAACAGCTACAGCAGCAATGCAATTGTACGAGCGCTTAAAGCTTGACTTAAATGCGGATGTAAACAACTATCTGACAGACTTTAAGCTAGAAAACCCTTACCCTAGCCCAGTTACACCTGCTAGGTTAATGACTCATACTGATGGTACTACTCAAAGATTGATTGGCATTGCAGCAAAAGAAGCAGCCAAGATGAAACCACTAGGAGAATACTTGTCTAGATACATGCCGCCTATTGTCTGGCAACCTGGTGAATTATATAGTTATTCCAACCATAGTATTGCTCTATTAGGCTATTTAGTTGAAAAAATCTCTGGCGCCTCCTTCATCGAATACATTAACAAAAACATTTTTCAACCTTTAAATATGCGGCGCAGTACGTTTCTCCAACCACCTCCGGCGCCTTTGACTAATGATTTAGCTGTGGGGTATCAATATCAAAATGGTAAATATCAAGCCGTTCCATATTTATACTTAAATATCGCGCCTGCTGCGGCAATGAGTACAACTGCCACGGATATGGCTAATTTCATGATTGCTCATTTACTACAAGGTCGCTATGAGAATTCGCGAATTCTTGAGCCAGATACTGTACGATTGATGCATCAGACTCATTTCAGCGAGCATCCAAAATTACCTGGTACTGGTTACAGTTTTCGTGAACGGTTGGAAAACAATATTCGCATGATTGGTCATTTAGGCAGCTTGCGAGGATATTCTAGCTCTCTGTCTCTCATGCCTAACCGTAACATTGGTATATTTATCGCTACTAATAGTTACAGTGGTATACATGGAACATTCCTAACTAAGTTTTTAGACCGCTATTTTCCAGCACCAAACAACGAACCTATCAAACCCCTTTCCTTAAATAATTCTCAACTTGAACGGTTTACTGGTACTTACCGAGATATGGAGTATCCTCGCCATACTTTGGCTAAGTTAACCTCACCGTTTAAGCATATAATTATCAACAAAGGTAATAACGGTGATTTGGTGATTAATACTCCTAGTTTGTTATTCCCAGGAAGTGTACCAAAGATTCAATTAATACCCGTAGAACCAATGTTGTTCAAGCGGGCAGATTCGGACGCTTTTACTAGTTTTGGTGAAGAAAATGGTCGAATAGCCTTTGCTTTTAATCCACTATGGCCAAAAATAGGAGCTTATGAGCGAGTTTATTGGTACGAAACTGTTTGGGTACAGTTAGGAATTGCTGCCTTTTGTGCCATTGTTTTTCTATCGGCTTGCATTGTCTGGCCAATAGGTTATATTTTCAATTTTATACGAGGTCAAGCTAGTTTAAATCGCCAAAAAAACACTTTTGCGTGGGTAATTGCAGGAGTACTGGGAACTCTCAACTTAGTATTTTTGATTGGCTTACCTTTATCGCTTTGGTTAACTGGCTGGAAACTAGCATATGGAGTACCTACAATAGTGCTGGCATTACTTTGCTTACCATTAATTACTAGTATTTTATCTTTAGTATTATTAGTTTTTACTATATTGGTCTGGAAAAATAATTATTGGTCTTGGATGACCCGAACTCACTATTCCTTGATTACACTAGCTGCATTGATTTTCATTCCTTTTTTGGCTTACTGGAATTTATTAGGTTTTCAAATTTGATTATTTTATTAAGCGACCACAAGATATTTATCATTAAGAAGCGAGAACTAACTATGAAAGAAATTCGCAAAAAAATTAAATACTTTTTACTAGGCTTATTAGGTTTAATTGGCGCACTTTTAATTTACGGTTTAATTGAGCCATATATAATAGATGTAGAACCGCAAACAGCATCAATTCCTGGTCTTCCTGCTTCTTGGGTTGGTCAACGTGTAGCAGTTATGGGTGATTGGCAAGTGGGAATGTGGCTAGGTAACACCCCTACAATTCGTCGAATAGTTACTCGACTTGTTAGAGAACGTCCCGCAGCTGTGCTGATTATTGGTGATTTTCTTTATGGCGCCGGTTTAAATGCAGGCGAAGAAATTAATCAATCAATTGAGCTTGTTCGTCCACTGATTTCTTCTGGCATTCCTACATATGCCGTGTTGGGCAATCATGATTATGGAATGAAATCCAAAAACGGCAATCCAGACGTACAGCAAGCCACCAAACTTGCTCAAGCTCTAGAATCTGTTGGTGTGCAAGTGCTGGAAAATGAAGCTGTAATATTACCTAGTAAAATTCAACAAGAAACGCCGCTATATTTGGTAGGTGTTGGTTCTCATTGGGCTAACAACGATAAACCAGCAGTGGCGCTGGCGCAAGTACCAAATACAGCACCGAGGTTCGTGATGATGCACAACCCTGATACATTTGCAAAATTTCCTGCGAGTAGCTCACCTGTAGCTGTCGCAGGACACACTCATGGTGGACAAATTCGTTTGCCATTCACACCAGAATGGTCTTGGTTAACTTTTGTTGAACAAGGTCAGGTTCATGCTGATGGCTGGATTAAAGACTATGGGGCGCCTGGAAACCAACTTTATGTAAACCGAGGAATTGGTTTTAGCATCGTGCCGATAAGAATTAATTGCCTGCCAGAGGTAACATTATTTACGCTCCAGCGAAGCCCGTCAGCGTAGTAATTTCAGAATAAAAAAATGATGCTTATAAATCGATTATTCAAAAGATTGGCTGTTGTATTAACAGTAATGGGAGGCATAGTAATTATTTGGTTAGCAGTTAACTTGGTATGGTCGCAGCTAAAGATATCGTCCCTTCGTTTTGAAGGTAATGTTTTAGCCAAAGGGCTTGTTTACGCTTTGCAGTCTCAAGAAACTCTAAAAAATCTCATACTTTTGTTCATTACTAGTGCAGTTGAGATTGCCTTATTCTGGCTACTAGTAATTCTTGATGTTGTCTCTCGATACCGTGGCTTAATAGCTACTTTATTCCTCTTTATTTTTGTAGGAATTTTCTTAGGAATTTTCGTCTTGCTTTTTTAAAATTTAAGTAAGTAATGGTAGAAATTTTAAATCCACATCACAAACAGCAAAATAAATTAGATATTTTGCTAAAGTGCTTCTGGACAATAACCTAAATTTTTCGACTGTACATAACCACCGAAAGGCAATACAACTTCTACCCAGCCTCTTCTTCCTCGACTATTAATTGTAATGTTCCGACCTTTTGGAATAACTCCAACCCTTGCTGCATTAGCAGAGGGTTTTCGTCTCACTACAACACCTGCATCAGATACAGGCTGGCGACAAAAGCTTCGCAGAGCAGGTGTTACATATTTACAAGAGTTGAGAAACTCCGCTAATACATAGCCTCGTATAGGAGATGAAATTGGTACGAAACCATTTTTACCACGATTTCGGATTGTAACATCTTGCCCATAATCTAAAAAACCAACGACTGAACCTTTAATTGATTGTTGATCTAATACATAAAGACCATTCCTCGTGCGAACTTGACGACAATTACTTGAATTTCTTGCTATTAGATATTTAGTTTGATTATCTTGGAAAGTCGCGTTTTGAGTAAAAGGCTGAAATGGTTGAGATTTTTTTGTAATAATGGCAAAACTAGGATAAGTAAAAACTTGTGCTGCTAATAAAAATGAAGTTGTTACAATTAAATGATTTTTCCAACAGATTTTATCTTTAATAAACATAACCAATAATCCTCTCTTTTCTTACACTGCACCATATAGCATTCCTAAATCATTTGTGTTCACGTTAACGAAGTTATCCCGAAGGGTAGTGTACCGAAGGTAAATCGTGCGTTGTAGAGACGCGAGGAACATCGCGTCTCTACGTAAATATATTTTTTTACAAATCATCTAGGATTGCTATATTTTCTAGCATCTTTGTAGTACTAATGTATGAGCAAATGTTATTTTCAAGTCTTCTAACCGCTATTCATTAAAATTAAGCTAAAGTTTTACCTAATAGCTTGGTTTTATAATATATAGGTAAATAGTGGAAAACAAGTGGATAAGAGTTATTAGTTTGATAAATTCTTACTGTCGGTAGAACAATTTAAATTAATTTACACTATCAATTGACACTAACTCATTCAATGGGTGTAAGGATAAAGCTAGTATTATAAGCCATTGGTTAGAGGAAAGAAATTATATTAACTTTATAATATGGATAAAAAAGTGTTACAAGTAAAGTCTTAAAAACCGCTGTTACTATTAATAATGGGCAAAATTATTGTAGGAAGATATAACTAATATTTAATTATACTTACAAAAATTATGCCCACAAGATAAAACACAGATAATCAGCGGGGTTCTGTAATGAAATTTACTTCAATATTATTTGGATTGGCACTTTTACTTTCTAATGTGCATGTTACAAAACTTTATGCAGCAGAAGTTAGTGATAAAGCAGATGATGATTCTTTAAAAATCAATCCAAATTATCATTCTGTTATGAGTCAGCGCGAAGTACCTTCTTTTTTTCTAGCAATTGGTACTTCTTTATTCGATAATAATCAACCAATTTATCTTGACAAACGTAGTATTAAACGAGTCAGTAATAATTCTTATGTTTATACTACAGTTATTGGCATTGATAACCGTAAAAGTGAAACTGACTATATAGTACACTGTGATGATATTAGCAATGTTCGCCTTTTACGCTCACGCAGTTATAATGCAAATGACAAAGTTAGTAACATTGAACTGGTTGATAAGTTGGTTTCTGCCGATTTTCAAGGAGCAGGTGATTCAGACAGATATCATGCAAATCAAATAATTTGTAGTCAATCATAAATTGACGTTATTAAAAATGAAATAAATTTTTCTTATCTCAAGTATTTCGTCTACAATCAAGCAATAAAATCGGCAAAACAACTGTTTGTTTAATCTATTTTTAATCTAGTTTTAGGAGGTCATATCAAATGCGCTATATTCTAGCTATCACAATGTCAATCTGTATTTTATTGTCAGGTTGTGAATTTTTTATTCCTCATACCAGTGATGCACTGTCTCAGACAAAACAATCGCAGGAACTCCAGAAGCAAACGAAACAAATTGAACTACAAACAGAAGCACTAGAGCGGTTGTCAAACTCTGTTGAAAAACTTACTAATCCTCAACAATGAGAGATAAATCATGGATACAGGTACACGGAATAAGCCGATATATGTATTTCGCATTACTCCTAAGATATCACTAATCTGGACTGCTCTAGGCTTGTTCCTCTTTATACTAGCAGCATCAAGTGCTAGTTGGTTTTATGGGAAAATTCACGGGCAATCATCATTAAATTTTAGTTTAGAAGGTTCTCAAGATAACTTTTGGGAAAATATCCTTCCCTTTTTGAGTTTGTTTGCCATTATTTTGGGAACCGCTATTATTCACGAATTGGTTCATGGAGTAGCGTTTACAGCTTTTGGTGGTTCACCGCGCTATGGAGTTAAAGTCAAGTATTTTTTACCGCTCGCTTATGCCACTTCACCAGGAGACTATTTTCGCCGTAATGCCTTCATTGTTATCGGACTGGCGCCTCTAATCGTAATTGATGCAGTGTGTTTGCTATTATTAGCAATTTTTCCCCAAGCATCTTGGCTGATTATGGTAATTGCGTTTAATACAGGAGGCGCCGTTGGTGACATCTGGATGGCTGTGCAACTGCTACGTTGTCCAAAATCAGTTCAAGTTCAAGACAGGGAAGAAGGAATGGCTATTTATGCACCTCCTAGCGTCACTCGTCAGCAACTTCCTTTTTCTCGAACTAATAATAAATCTAGCTCAGTTGTACAAAGGTCATTAAACTTTATTCTAATGAGTTTGGCATTGATAGTAATTGCCAGCTTTTTGTTAGCACCGATTTTCAAAGCACTAACCGTACCCTCATTCATTATTGGCACTAATAAATTATGGATTTTACGCTGGGAAAATACTTCACAAGGATTTGGAATTGGGTTCAATTGGTTATCTATTCTAATATTCGCTCTTGTGTATTTATTGCTGAGTACTGTAATTAGTATTTTTGGGAAAAGAAATATTATATAAATTACGTTTTCATAATCTAGCAGTCCTAAATAATTCGCAAAAATCTGCTCTCTTAGATATGCGAATAATTGCGTGTATCGTGGATATAGTTTCCCCCATTCCTGTAGTAATGCTCTATCTATTTTCAGATAACATAATTTCTATGGAAAGAGATAAATAAAGAAATTAACCATTTTACTTGCAAATAGAGTTGATTTATCCACGAGTTTTCCACTATTGAGATTTAAGCTGTTATTATATAGCAGTTACAAACTATTCGTAAAGACATATTTGTAAAATTTGTATGTTGTAGAGACCGTATGAATCCGGTCTCTATATAAATAAAATTGAGTATTTTCACCAAACTCAACATCCGCTAAGGGACATATTTTTCACAGCAATTATTTACTTCTCCACTAGGAGGTAGTTATCAGGAAATCTTTATTTAAACCAAAACACTGTTTAGTATAAAGGGGATATATTTATTATGCTCACTAAATTTCTTCGCGCAATTATGCCACTTGGTGTAGTATCTATGTTTGCCATAGCTCCGGTGTTCATAGGTAACTCACCAGCAAATGCTCAAATTGTTGTTGATGGTTCTCTCAGAGAATACAGACCAAGTACAGCACCTACTTTAAACTACGGCGCCAGAGGGCCAGTTGTTAGAGACCTTCAAGCATTTCTACGTAATCGAGGCTATTATTTTGGTCGTATCGATGGTATTTACGGCTATCGTACAGATAGAGCAGTCAGAAATTTCCAGTATGCAAATCTTCTCAGAACTGATGGTGTTGTCGGAAGAAATACTTGGCGAGTTTTGGCAAATCGTAGCCAATATGGTAGTGGGTTGTTTAATTAACTGATTAGAGACGTTACATGTAACGTCTCTACGAAATTCTGACTATTGGTTAACCTGCAAAAATTTCTGTAACTTTGCTTGTACCAGGGGTTGGTTAATGTAAACTTTTGCTGCTTCTATCAGGTTATTGATATTTTCTTCACTTGCATCATCAATTTCATCACTCAACCGTTTACCAGTTAATTGTCGGTCAAGCTGAAATTGTAGCCGCAAAAGGCGGTTATGCATAATATGCTCGGTAATATATTGGTAAATGTCTGATGACGCATCAAACAAAACACCAATTAATGGTTGTGCCCATTCTAAAAGACCCCATTCCTGTGCTTGCTTATAACGTATAATTTGGGTTCTTTCTCCGGTTCCTATCGAAAGCACAGAAATGTCTTCTATTTTATGACCTAATCTTAGTGCTTCAGCAACAGCACTAGCAGAAGGGTTATTAGCTGCGACACCACCATCAATTGCAGAGTATAAAAAATTAATCAGGTAGGTAGATGTATTACCAGGAATAATATTCCAAGGTTGATCTATTTCCGCTGTTCGAGTTAATCCTTCATACCTGATGATAGTGCGAGTTTGTCGATAACCTCTACTGGTAATGATTATTATATCTGTATCAGTATAAACATCATCAACAACAGAAGCATTTGTATCTAGTTGGATTGTACGAGTAGAAGCATTTTGGACTATGCCACTTACTTTTTTATCCAATTTATGTGCAGGAAAATAAGTAGGAGCTGATGCTGAACATACACATACTTCCCATAAAGGTAAATTTTCGTAGTCTTTATCTTTACGCCAATTCTTAAAAATAATTGGTCGCCTAGTAATTGTATCGTAGGAGATGATTAGCAGCAACGGTGAAGCAACATCAAAAAGCCTAATATTACCAAAAGTTTTTTGGGCAACTTGAATTAAACCATCATCTGAGAATTTAGGAGCAGACAAGCCATACTTTAAAATTAGTGGAATTCGTGCTAAAGAAAAACGACTCCTGTAAGGAAATATTATTGAGCTTTGTTGCTTATATAACTCAATAATTTCGTTGCTACTACGCCCTGTAGCAATAACAGCCCCTAACACTGCTCCGGTAGAAGTTCCAGCAATTAAGTCAAAATACTTATTTAATGGTTGATTAATTTGCTTTTCAATTTCTGCTAATATTGTTGCAGCAATTACTCCTCGAACACCTCCACCATCCAAACTTAAAATTCGAAAAGGCATAATAACTATCTTCCTCGATATTAAATTTACTCATGCAAAAAATTAAACAAGCATTACTTACCATTATTTCTCATTGCTTTAACAAGTCAAATCTATTATTGCTAGTCGTGTATTTATAAATTACACTATTTAACAATATTAGCTTCTATCTAAAGTAATAGGTAAAAATAAACAACGTTTAAAAATTTTACTGAGGTGAATTAATATGTTCGTAGAAAATTCGCAAAATTGGATATTAGCAGCAAATTCTAATCAAAACAGACAACAAGAAGTTCAAGTTCAAGAAAGATTACCGAATCAAGTAGACATTTATGAAACTTTAATTACTCAGGGAGGAGGAATTATTGCTTTTCTTTTGGGTTAGTCTTTTGATGTTGGCATCTAAAAAATTAAAAAGTGTATCAGATAATCAGTTGGATTTGTGTACAAAACACCGTTGTCATAAATGTCAATATTTTGTCAAAAATCATTTTTTTAATTGTGCAGTACAACCTTCTCTTGTTCTTACAGAAAAAGCAAATAACTGTTCAGACTATTGCCCAAAAAGTAAAAAAATGTAACAAAAATATCTCGATTTAATTGAAAAACTATAATGCTTATTGTTAATACAATTTGCCTTTATACAGGTGAAAACAAAAGCTTGTAAATATAAAAACATAATATTTGTGTTTTCTAATCAGAAAAACCTGATTAATTGAAAAATAATTTAAAACAATAGTTATACATACACAAATGAAATCATTATGAAATACTCGTACTCCATTAGTTGTGAATTGTAGAAAATATTTATTATGTCATTAGGAAGACGTAACTATAACTGGCAATTATTTAATGTAAAGACAAGAAAGCATAAATACTGTTTCATGTAGAATTTATCAATTTAGGAGCCAAATTATGACTACAACAACTCATCAATCTCAACTTGAAACCTGCATTCAGAACTGTCTGGATTGCCTGCGTGACTGTGAATATTGTGCAAATGCTTGCTTGAGTAGCGACATGATACAAATGATGGTTCAATGTATTAAGCTATGCCAAGACTGTGCTGATACTTGTACCCTTTGCGCGCGCTTTATGTCTCGTAATTCCGCTCTTCATGTTCAAATGTGTAATGTTTGTGCTGAAGCTTGTGACCGTTGTGCTGCTGAATGCGAAAAACATAACAACGAACATTGCAAACGCTGCGCTCAATCTTGCCGTCGTTGTGCAGATTCGTGCCGGAAAATGTCTACAGCAATGGTCGCATAAGTAACTCACTGATGACAAATAAACACTGACTGTTGCTATTTAAAGCGGCAATCAGTGTTTACTCTTCAAAAATCTTTACCAAACTAAGCTAATATAGTTGCTGAAATTATTCCTCTAATGCCTCTGCCATCTAAACTTAAAATACAAAAAGGCATAATAATTATCTTCTTTAAAAATCATTGTCATAGTATAGCAATATGAGCTACAAATTTAGTCGCTTTTTCACAATATTACTTGGTTTCCCCTGTACTATTTATCTAATGCTTGTGTTCTTAAACACTTCTGTAAAAGCTCAGAATACACCTTTATACAATCAAAATTATTTGAGTATAACCGCTGACGGGAATCTAAATGAGTACTCACCTACAACGGCGCCATTTCTTGTGCGTGGTACGGTGACGCCAGCCGTGAAAGATGTGCAACTACTATTAAAAAAGCTTGGATTTTATAATGGTGTTGCTGATAGTATCTATGATTATCGAACATTTTCATCTGTTATAAACTTTCAAAAGTCAAGGAACTTATTTGCTGACGGAAAAGTTGGGCTGAGAACTTGGGAAGCTTTAATTAAAGCAGATAATAGTACATCTTCTACAACTGTTAGTAATTCACCTAATACATTGCCAGTATTGAGGATTGGCAGCAGAGGTCAAGCTGTAAGGGAACTTCAAGAATTTTTAAAACAAAGAGGTTATTATGATGGAGTCGTTGATGGCTATTATAATGCTGCCACATCCTTAGCTGTTCAGGCTTTTCAAGAACTTTATCCTAATTTAAGAGATGATGGTATTGTTGGGCCACGAACTTGGGAGGTAATCAAGAATAATCAATAGAATGAATAATACCTATCATTACAATCAGAAATGTAAAGACCGTAAATTTACGGTCTCTACACTTAATCGACTTTTTCAATTGCCTTAGCATCAATGTAAGGCTTATTTACATATGGCTGAACTGTAGTAGGAGAAAGATTTAAGCTATAGTTCTTGTTTACATCAGCGACAACAAAGTTGCGAACTACACCTGTCAACTCAATATTTGTACCTACTGGAGGAGCTTTTTGCTTACTCACAACCAAAACTTCTTGCCCACGAAGTGATTCTTTGTCGTAAACGGTAAAGAGGTTTTGATTTATAACTCTTTGAACTTTTGTACTTACAGTCACGTTTTCACCAATAAGTTCAGCATTAGATAGACCTGCTTGTGGTGTGGCTGTTACTGTGACTGTTGGTGTTGCGGTTGGTCTTGCTGTTACTACCACCGTTGGTGTTACAGTTGGTGTTGTTGTTACTACAACCGTTGGTGTCACAAGTGGCGTTGTTGTTACTACCACCGTTGGTGTTACAACTGGTGTTGCGGCTACTTCCGGAACAGGTGATATTACCGCTCCCGGCTCATTTTGATTTTGGCAGGCAGAAACTAACGAAGTCAAAAAAGCGATGGCAATTGCACCAAAAGAAATATTAGTCAATTTGTTAATCATGAAAAAATCTCCTTAATGGTTTGCTAAAATTTGGTTTTGAAGTTTAATAGAGTCAAAATCTCCTTGAACGCGAATTTCTTGAAAATGATTGCACTGCAATACTTTTCCCTCATAATTCGCTTCTTTGCCGTCTATCCATACTTGCCTTATCTCGACTCCATGTAGGTGTAACTGAATAGTTGTATAAGGAAAAGTAAAGTTTCCTTGTTCTTCTCTAACTAGCTGCAAAGTTTTGGAATCAAATATCATCCGCAAGTAATCCAGGCGCCATTCACCGTAGCCATCTCCACCATCGCTGTATAAATAAGATGATGTGGTAATATTGCTACTTTCCACATCACCATATTGATTGTCTTGGAAGTTGTTTTTAACTGGTGGATAGATATGAAGAATTAATTTTTCTCCTTCTTCCATTGGTAATATACTTCCCGCTTTAACATACACGGGTATCTGTTCTCGCGGCGCCTCCGAATGAATTTGTTTTCCACCGTCTAGTAAAGTATCGTTCCAATAGTTATACCAATACCCTGTTGGCAAAGTTACAGAACGCACGGTTGCACCTTCTGACACAATTGGACAAACTAGCAAAGCATCACCTACTAAAAATTCATCTTCAATACTCCAAAGTTGTGAATCTTGAGTGTCTGCCCAAAAAAGTGGACGAACAAGAGGATGTCCAGTTTGGGTTGCTTGCCAAGCTAAAGTGTAGAAGTAAGGCATCAATCGATACCGTAACTGTAAAAATTCCCGAATAATATTTAGTGTTGGTTCGCCATAACTCCAAGGAGTGCGAGGTTTGGCATTATCGGCGCAATGAGTGCGACAAAATGGTAAAAAACAAGCCATTTGAAACCAACGCAAGTATAGTTCAGCACTAGGGTCGCCCTTAAATCCACCAATATCTGGGCCAGTGTAAGGTATTCCAGATAATCCCATATTCAGCACCGTTGGAATTGTTTGCCGCAAACCTTCCCAACTAGTTTCTACATCTCCCGTCCAAGTCCAAGCGTAGCGTTGCAAACCCGCCCAACCAGAACGTGAAACAATAAAAGGGCGCCGTTGGGGTTGGTACTCACACAAAGCTTCGTATGCAGCCTCAGCTTGTAATAACCCATACACATTATGAGCCTCGCGATGGTCGCCACCTCTACCTTCCATATAATGTAAAGTTGTGCGCGCAGGTAAAGTCCGATCACCCCACAGCACTAAAACCGCAGGTTCGTTCATATCGTGCCAAAACCCTGTAATACCTAAATCCAAAAGGAACTCATATTGCCGACTCCACCAATGACGAGCAAGAGGGTTTGTGAAATCTGGAAACGCGCACATACCTGCCCAAACAGGTGCGGTAACTAGCTTGCCATCTGCACGCCGACAAAACACTTCTTGTAACTTACCTTCTAAAAATAGTTTACTGTTAGAATCAACTTTAACTCCAGGACTGTTAATCGCAATCAACCGCACTCCCAAACAAGCAAGTTCACGGCTAAATTCACTGAGTTTAGGAAATCGGTCTGGGTCGATAGTAAAAGCGCGATATTCTTTTTGACAGTCAATATCTAAGTGAATAGCACTCAAAGGTAAGTTGTAAGTTTGAAACCCTTGAGCAGTTTTTCGCACTTCTTCTTCTGTTTCATATCCCCAACGCGACTGATGATAGCCCAAAGCCCAGCGAGGTGGTAAAGGAGGACGACCAGTTAATTCTGTATAGCGTTCTAGTAATTTTTCAAGCGAGCCAGAAGTGAAATAGTAACGCAGCGCTCCACCTTCAAACTCAGCAGTTGCGACATCTGTAAAAGTGAAATTTGCTCGAAAGGAATTTTCATAGAAAACTAAATAGCTCCCGTTTTGGGAAAGACTTATATAAGTAGGTATGCATAAATATAACGGGTCATCACCTAGACCATATTTCCCCGGTCTGTCAGAGTTCCACATTCTATAAATTCGCTTTTGCCCAGTTCGCAAATTTAAAGGCGCCGCTCGTTCTCCCAAACCATAAATGCATTCATCAGATTTTAATTTTGCTTTTATTATCCAACCCTCACCTTTAGCCGTATCCGATAGCTTTACTCGTCGTTGAGGAGGTAATTCTTCTCGTATTGTTTGTCCAAGAGAGTTCTGAAATTGTAAACTACCATCAGCATTAATAATAACCTTGAGCGCGCTACTCGATATTATCCAACAATTTTCTTTATCTTGAAAGTCTATCTCCACTTCTTCCCAATCCTTACGAGCAATACCATAAGGAAGAGGTACTTTACCTGGTTGCCAATCAACTCGAATTAAGTCCGTAGCCAAAAAAGTAACTTCAAGTTCTAGATGCTTAAAGTAAAAATGTCCACCACGTTGTATTGGTTTGGCCTTCTCGGCGCCTCCTGTTTCTTCAGTTACTTCCATGTTATGACTGCGTGACCTCAGTTCCAACCAGTCGCGCTGAAGCGGATAAAACAACGACCCTAGAAACCGTCGCAGTTTAATTAAACGTAGTGTTAATAATACTTGTCTCTGGAGATTCATGTAACCTCACACTGTATAGAGAAACCCATACCGCGCATGGTATGGGAAAAATTGACTCATCAAAAATCAAAGCTAATTATTAAGGTTTAATAACCATAGAGGATAATTTCGCTTTACTCGTTAAGACAAACGATTTTCCGAACGTTTATCAACAATTTCCACTACGGTATCGTCGTCAATATCGGTTCTATCGACATAGCTTTGTGTATTTCGATTTTCGACAAAAGCAGTATCGCGATTGTAATCAGAAGAATTAGAAATATTGTAGGTCTTCCAATTACTAATATTATGCTTCTTCAATATAGAACCCGCGCGCTCAATTTCATCCTCCTGACCTTCTAGGATTACCAAATAGTTCCCGTGGGATATACTATCACTATAAGCTTGAGCATCTTCTTCGGGAATGCCTGCGCCAGTTAACGCTCCTACTAATGCACCAGAAGCGGCGCCAATACCTGCACCAGCCAAAGTCGTGGCAATAGTTCCAGCAGCAAGAAACGGCCCGACACCAGGAATAATTAAAGCTTCAAGACCTACGAGTAAACCTCCAATACCTCCTAAAACTGAACCCGTAACTGCACCAATACCAGCACCCTCTTGAGATTCATCGTCTCCTCTATCTTTTACCTGGGCGCCTGCAATTTCATTACTATCTGTATTTTGAGCCAATATGGATACCCTATCCATAGAGAAACCAGAATTTCTCAGTTCATTCAGAGCTTTTTCTGCCTCCGAACGGCTCTTAAATGTACCAACAGCGCGCATATATTTTGAATTTGAACTAATCATGATTTCTCCTTATTTTTATTGTGGAATTGCTGAAGGATAAACATCTGTTGCGACTAATACAGGTTTATTGCTGTACTCTGCTTCTAATTTCCTTTGCACCGTCAAATCCCATTTGAGGTCATAATCTCGTTCAAACTCTGCAACAACAAACGGACGTAGAACACCTGTTACGGCGACTTTTTCACCTTCTCTTACTGCCGCTTTTGGAGTCGCGCGTAAAACTAACAAATCTTGTCCGCCAAATAACTTATCTTCATCTAACGTAAACGAGTTAGGACTTGTAATGTCTTCGACTTCACCTGTCACAGCTAGTGTTTTACCGTAATACTGCTTAGGGTTTGTAGTAATTTCACCGGGGAGTGGCGCCTGTGCAAGTGACTGTGCAATAATTGCAGGTCGGCTTTCGTATTCTCGGTATAAGTTAGGGTCTAAACCTAAATTGTAATCTCGGTTAATATCTGCAATCACAAAATTGCGAACTTGACCTGTAGCTTGAATTGGTGTATTCGTATCCGCAGGTAAATTGAAAACTTTACCAGAGGCATTTACAACTAAAATAGGTTCACTGCCAAAGAATTGCTTGTCGCTAACTGTAAAAGTTGATGGGCCTAACTTTTTAATGGGTTGGCTCCTAACGGTTACAGTCTTACCAACTAGCTGGGCTGTATTATCTGCAACTTCTTCAGCCGTGACATTAGTTTCTGGTGCTGCTGCTCTTGGTTCTAAGCTGTTGTTACAAGCAGGAAGGACAATTGCAAACAGCGCTAAAGTAATAAAACCCTTTGGATTCAACAGCTTTTGTATAAAGTTACTGCTTTGATTAAGTTTCTTCATGTTTAGTTCAAACTCCTCAAATTTTATTGTCAATTCTAATCAAGGTTACTTTTTGTATTTTAGTTTCATACAAAATTATGTAATTAAATTCTAAAAATGCTACTTAATCTACTGAGTTTAAAAGTTTTGGGTAGCAGAATTACATTAGTTTTAATCTTAATCTTGAATAGTGGAAAACTGGTGAAAAACATATCTTATTGGATAATATACTACTCAAGACAGACTAAACTTTAACTAATTGTTGATATCCAACTACATAAATAAAAAATCTTCTGCATGAAGATAGATATTATGAATTTATAAAAAGTATATTATATATAGTTTTTATTCTTAATATTCAAATATGTGATATTTTAGTCACAAAAATACCGCTGCTTACTAGCAGCGGCGAGTTTTGGCTTTGTAGCTTATTCTATATCCCAATAGTAACAACCTGGTATTGTTACTACAACACCTCGCAGTCGGTGGAGAGCATCATGGCAAATTGCTAAAGGCGCCGTCTTAGCATGAGTTCTTTTTTCTTTATCAAAACCAACTACGTAAGGTAAACCCGGAAAGGCATTTGATTCGGCGTAAGATATGTGAAAGTGAGGAAATGCGGTCTTTTCTAAAGCATGTACAACTAGTTCTAAAGCTGCTCTAGTATCTGTTGAATACGGGCGTACTGGTAAATTAAACCTTTCAGATAAAATCTGGTCTAAATCTGCTAGCGAATTCAGTTGAATTCTTTCCTTGCCGTGTCTTATAATTTTGGGTTCCATTTTGTATTCGCTTAAGTTCTGTTACAACAATGTTTAAAAATAGTGGAAAACTAGTGGAATTTTACTATAAACAATCATTAGAATTCTGCCGTAATAATTCTTGAATTTCACCGCGCAAAGCAGTAATTTCATCATGCAGTTGTGTAATCGATTTAGCTCCTGCTAACTCCGCTTGGTCATCATCTGCATCTCGACCAATGAAAAATGTAGCAAGGGTAGCTGTAAGGTAGCCAAAAACAGCAGAAGCGTACAGCGCTAGTATAAAGCATAGAACCCGACCTTCAGGTGTTTTGGGCCAGTATTCCGAACCCATAGTTGTTACCAACATTGCTGTCCACCATAAAGCTGCACCGTAATTGTTCAATCCAGAACCGTCAGGAAGTCCGCGTTCAAATGTATACATTCCTGCTGCTCCAACAAGGGTTACAATCACTGTTAACACCACTATATAACCAAAACCACGACGGTTAAAACTGGCGCCTAATGCCCGCATTCCTTGGTTTGCACGAGTGAACACACGCAACAGTTGTAATCCTCTAACAGCGCGCGCTGTTCGTAGTACTTTCACAACTCGTACTATACGTAAAGTTCTCAGGGCTGGTAATAATAAAGAAATTGCGGTCAACCAATTACGCTGAAGATAAGAACGTTTATGGGGAGCAACGGCAAATTTAACTATAAAATCAAGTATAAAAATTATCCATATTGTGTTGCTGGCGATGTCTAAGAGTGGAGAGACTCCCCAAATTAACTCAATAATAAATAACCCCAACCACACAAAGGCAAGTACTAGCATTGGGGTTTCTAGCCAATCTTCTAACAGTTGGAGTATTTGATTGCGCTCTTGTTCTAAAGCTTGTTTGTCAGATGGATTTAGATTTCTCATAGGTAGTTATTTTACTTTGTCGGCTCTAGAACGCTGACATCGACCAAAGGTGTGATATTTAAGTTTTGTTGTTGTAGACGAGTTTGAATTTCTCGCTTTAAACGAGAGCTAATTTCCTCTTTTGATGCGCCAACTCTTTGCCGTGGTTGAACATAAACAACAGAAAGTAATGTATTTTGACCTTTAATATTAGTACCAGTAAATCGAACGTTTGCTTCTACTAAATCAACTGAAGGATTTTGACTCACAACTTTTTGAACTTCTGCGTTCGCTCTTTGAGCCAGAGTCGAACGTTGTAAATTCGGAGTTTGGGCAAATTGCCAAGTTAATAAACTAACCAGCACTGCAACAGTTAATGCTAATGTGACAGGAAACAACCAACGTTTTCCTCTTTTGTAGCGCACTCCTTGTGATGACAACCCAAAAAATCGAAATACCAAAGCGGCAGTAAAATTAATTCCCACCAATTGTAATAACAGCAGAAACAACCCGCTAATTACCATATCCCACCTACCGATGGCGCTTGCCATACCTACAATTCCCGCAGGTGGCGCCAACGATGCAGCAACTAACATTCCTGTTGCGGCTCCAGATACCAAACTACTTCGCTCAGATTGAACTAGATTTAAGGCGCCTGCTGCTCCTGCTGCTAAAGGGATCAACACCGCAACAGAAGAAATCTGGCTTGTATCAATCATTGAGCTAGTGGCGATATCTTGTTGCAAAATTAAACTCAGGATTCCGGTAACGGCAATGGTAACTCCAAGTGCAGAAAAATAACGTAGAATACTGCGCCAGAGAAGTTGCTTATCTCCCCTAGCAGTAGCAATTGCAACATTCATTGCCGGACCTGCAAATGGTGCAATTAGCATCGCCGCAGTCAGCAAGTAAGTAGTGTTGGTATATAAACCAATCCAAACAACGAAACCAGCAAGTGCCGCATATCCCAGAAATCCCTTCCAAGAACCAATGCTTTGTAATCCGCCCAGAAAAATTTCCAGTGGGCTACGTTCATCTACATTTTTAACCTGTTCTGGGGCTTGAGATGCTGGAGGACGTAATGCAATTATATCAGTTGGTAGTAATGTAATATGTACTTTATTTATGTCTTCGAGTTTCGTTAATAACTTTTCAACTTGGCGATTAGAAATATGAACTAGCACTAAGTCGATTAAATCATCACTACCCATTGCCTCAAACTGAGCAAGGTTTGTACCGTCAAGTGACTTCGCAATCTCAAGAACTTCTTTTCCTTGCCCGCGCGGTACTTGAATAATAAGTTGACGCATATTAAGCCTCCTGGTGCTAAACATGTCGCATTGCAGGAAAGTTATGTATCTAGCTGAAGATATATTTACAATATATTGTTAAGATTCTTAAATTCAACTTACGCGCATATTTAATACTTGGGAAGGATACAAAGGATTTGAAAAGTATTCTAAAGTTGGACGTGCAATGCTCTAGCAAGTCGAAAATTATTGCAGTCAGACTTTTTTAAACATCAACAAACATCAAAAGGTATTTTAGCAGGTTTAAGAAGAATAACATGGTAAATGACTTAAATTCTTATCTACCTACACCGACTAAACGAAAGTTTGCAGCCACCTTCAGTGTAGTTCGACCAATCAGCTTCTGGTTACAATTAGCACTAAGCGCTGTTTCTTTTTTAGCTTTGTTTTTGGCAATATTTAGCCGCAATGCCACTGTTCAAACAACAACTCAAACAACAACAAATTCTGTCATGGGGTTTGGTGTATTTTTGGGTATTATTGGGCTTTTAGTTGTGTCATTTAGACTTTATTGGGTCAACCGTTATAGGCGTTTGGATAAAATTTTACAGTCACCAGCACGTGAATTACATCCAAGGAAAGAAGATGTAATCCAAGTTTTACAAATTGGATTAATTGTGAGTTTAGTAGGGCTATTATTAGCTTTTTTAGCATCTGAAGTTGCCGTTATTGCTGTATTATCAAAAATTCTAGCTCTACCTCAAACAGTAGCTGTATATAGACCCGAAAATGTCATTCGTCCTCTGGATATTTTTGTAGTTTTGGCAAATGTCAATCTAATTGGCGCCCATCTTGTAGGAGTCGCCACTTCATTTGGGTTACTTAACTGGTTAGATCAATAGTAGCTAAACTATTAGGGAACAAGTGGAGGGTGTGTTGTGAGCTTTGGGCAACTAATTAGCTTTGTCGCTTTTGTTATATCTCTTTACATTATTTGGCAAATTCGCCAAATAATTTTGGTTATATTTGCGGCTATCGTTTTGGCAACAATTCTCAATCAGCTTGTACAATTTTTACAAAAATTTCGCCTAAAGCGAGGTATTGCAGTCGGTATCTCAGTTATTTTTGTATTTGCAATCTTAGCTGGTTTTGTTGCACTAATTGTACCGCGTATTGTTGACCAACTACAACAGTTTGGCGACGTTATGCCTATGGCATTAGCACGGTTGCGTACTTGGAATAATTGGCTACAAGGTGTTATTCCAGAGCAACTTTTAGAAAATATTCGTGGGCTTAGATATTTAACTCAAGGTTTACAAGCTTGGTTAAATCAACTTATTAATAACTTTTTCTCTTTAGTTAGTAGCTCATTTTCTATTGCTTTAGGTATATTGCTATTTATTGCCCTTAGTATTATGCTCTTGGCAAATCCAAAACCTTATCGGCAGGGGTTTACGCTTTTATTTCCAGCTTTTTACCGTCAACGTATAGATGAAATTCTTAATAAATGCGGAGCTTCTTTAACTGGTTGGTTCAAAGGTACGCTTTTAACAATGTTGCTGATTGGTATTTTAAGCTATATTGGTCTGTCACTTTTAAATGTACCATTACCATTGGTAAATGCTGCGTTAGCGGCTATATTAGAGTTTATTCCAAATGTTGGACCAACCCTGAGTGTTATCCCACCAACACTGTTAGCATTAAGTCAGGCGCCGATTAAAGCAGCAGCTGTTGTGGCTTTATATTTTGGAATTCAACAAGTTGAAAGTTTGATTGTAGTGCCTTTGGTGATGAAAAATCAAGCATCTTTACAACCAGCAATAACTTTAGTTTCAGTAGTTATATTTGGGAGATTTTTTGGGTTTTTAGGGGTATTTTTAGCTGTTCCGCTAGTGATTGTTCTACAAACGTGGGTACAAGAGATTTTGGTCAAAGACATACTTAATAATTGGCAGCAAAGTAGAAAAAATAATCATAGTGAAAATATATTGGTTGCAGCAAATAGTAAACATCATTTAGATAGTAGTAACGGTTGAACACGTTAAATTTGATAAGTTACAGAAGCCTCGATCCAAAATTAGAAGCAGCTAGCTGAAGCGCCACAATATTTTATATATCTACACGATTGCTAAAATACCGCTTATATAAATCACAGCTAGATATTACCTGATTGAGTTGAAGCTTGACTAAACCCATACTATGTAGTTTAAATGCACTAAGCTGCTCTAATTCTACAGGTGTTGACGAAGTAATTACTTGCTCATATGCTGCTGCCAATTGGGGATGCTGCTTTAAGCTTCGTAAATGCCGATGTAGGTGGTTACAATAAATACCCGCATCTGTCGCAGCAGTTCGTACTAACTGCTTCAAAGTCAAGTCTTTCCGCGCCAAATGATATAGAGCTTGCTGTATTAAATATGGATGTCCTGACACAAGCTGCATAAGTTCTGATAATTCGTCTTCAGATAAGCTAATTCCGTAGCGTTGAGCTAAATTTAGTATTTGGGGGGGTGTAAATGCTTGTAACTCAATTGCTAAACCCACATTAAAAGGTGATTTATTAATATCTAAGGGGATATAAACTTCTGTGGAATGCACGATAACTAAGCGTAAATTTTGCCACAGAGGATTACCGCTATCTCCATAAGCTGCTTCTTCATACCAAGAACGCAATAATGTAAAGAAATCGTCAGCAATTTCGGGATGTAAAAATACCTCATCAACGTCATCTAACGCTAATACTAAAGTACCATTAATTTCTGGTAGTAAACAATCTTCAAAATAGGCTGTGCAGTTACTTTTACTGCCAAAGGTATCACTCCAGTAATCTTCTACTCGATGTGGTAATTGTAACTTTCGAGTAATAGAAGCACAGAACCAACGTAAAAATCTATCTAAGTCATTAAAAATACAACGTTCTGCTCGCTGTATGCTTAGTGCGACGGTTTGTATTACAGGGTTTGCTTGATTGCTGTGTTGTTTTGCATGAGCAAGAATTCTTACCATTAAGGAAGTTTTACCCATTTGGCTGGGTGCTTTAATCCGAATTAGCGCTCCTGGTTTGGTAATTTCCTCATAACAGCGAGATTCTATGAAAGGACGCTCTACATAAAAAGCTGAATCTAGTGCTACTAATCCTACTGGCGCCTCTAATTCTAGCGGTTGCGGCAACAAAATAGATTCTTGAGTTTTTAATTCTTCAAATGCTCGCTGTGCTAGAACTGCCATTAGGTTAGTTTTACTGACTTTTTCACCAAGGCTGGATGAAAGTATCTGCCACAATTTTGGTCCAACATCATGTTTAATATACTCAGGAGCGTAACCACACTCCAGGGCAATTTGGTCATACTTTTGACCTTGTAAAGCTCCCTTTAGAACAGTGACTTCAATATTTTTTAAATGTCTTTTATTCTGAGCAAATACAGCCGTATCTGCTAGTTTTAGCGCTAGGTCAAAAGTTATTGTTTCTTCTTTAATACCTTGTGTCATTGTTTTGATTCCACTTATCTATATGTGTATGTGTTTAAAATTTAGTAGTATTTTAGTAATCTATAATTGCTTTCTCTGCAACTGTTCTCAGTACTTGAGTAAAAGGATGGTTGGGATATTGCAAACAAAAAAGTCCGCTACTACCTAATTGTGCAATCTCTTCCGAAAGCCTGAATATACCTGCAACTGGTACTTGATAACTTGTTTCAACCTTTTGTTGTAGTGCTGACAAGTCCATTCGACTCGGTACTTTATTAATTACCATCACCATCTTCTGAACTTTAAGCTGACGGGCAACATTAACAGTAACTGCAGTTCCCTGGAAGTCTTGACGGTCTGGGCGTAAAATAATAATTAATAGGTCAGAAATAGCAATAGATAGTAAGCTTTCTCGGCTCAAACCTGGGTGAGTATCAATAAACAAGTAGTCTAATTGCAGTTCTTTGATTAGGCGCCGAAAGCCACTATTAAGTAAACTAACGTTGTATCCTTCGCTAACAATTTTTGCAATTTCATCAGTATTAATACTAGAAGGGATTAGAAAAACCTTACCTTTTCCCTCGACTTTGAGATGAGAACTAACGTCATACGCAGTGTCAGCGATGGAACTGCGATTCCATAAGTAGTCATTTAAAGCTTTGCCTGTTATTGTCTCATTAATATTAAATAGGGCATGAATACCGGGAGATTGGAGGTCAGTATCTACAATTGCAACTCGCAAACCTTGGAGCGCAATCGCAACTGCCAAATTCGCCGTTAAGTTAGATTTACCCGTCCCGCCCCGAAATGAGTGAACTGCGATAATCTTAGACATATAGTTATATTTACATTTACAGTTTTAAGCTATTAGCAATCAGTATTCTGAAGATACTCAACCTCTGCCTGCAATTGTTGAAAATACTTCGTTTGAGTAATTTCTGCGACCTGATCTACAAGTTTATGTAAATCAATGTGTAACTGCATTTCCTCAATTTGGAGTTTTTTAGCCTCTTCCTGGGTTATCAGTAGACTTTCTAATTCTGCCTTTTCCTGCTTTAATACCATCAACTCCTGCTTTAAGGCGCCAATTTCTGCCCTTAATCTCTCTTCCCTATGTTGCGACCAAGAACTAGCAACCTCATCGTTCTTAAATTTATTTCGGTTTAGTAAATAACGAAAAGGGATAGAAAGACTATTCTTTGCATTCCTCAAAGCAGTTAAATTTATAATGTTGGCGCCTGTCTTACATTTAGAGGGCACTGCTTCAATACCGATATCTAGAAGATATTGGGGCATAATTGACTCCATTGTTATCAACACCTACGTTAGGAGCCTACCCACTACAGGAGATTTTCTCCTAACCACTTCAGCATTACTAGAATCGCTCAATTGCATGGCACAATGAAAGATCAGTTTTGCAACGCGCGAGAACTTGAAAACTGACCTTGACAAAAATTATATTTTATGTAATTAAACTTAAGAACACAAAGGAAAGAAGAGAGAATATTCATTCTCCAAACCGCCAACGCAGAGAGCAAGCATTCCGAATTTCTAATACTTGCTCGATGTTAAACTCGACCAAACGCTGTGCGTTAGGAATCTCACTTACTCTTACTGTATCCCAAATAACATTTGCTTGTCCCGTCAATTGTAGTGTATGTCCATTCTCAAATTTAATGAATAGTAACCCAGCATGAGGGTTAACAAGCAGGTTGCCAAAAGTTTGAAACATATTATTACCCTGATAATCTGGAAATACAAGCTTTTTACTGTTCAACACTTGTACAAACCCTGGAGAACCACCTCGGTGAGAAGCATCGGCGCCAATTTCTGGATGACAACTAGCAATGAAAAATGTATCAGCTTGAGTAATCCATTTTTCATCCGTTTGAGTCAGCGCATCTCTGACGAATATTTCTGGTTGTCTAAATAATTCTGCTATTTCTGTTTCTACATAACGTACTTGAATATATTTAGGGCAATTAAAAAAAGCCTGCTCAATTTCTATGTTAATTTTTCCATCTGATTGTAAATTAGCTTTACCATTGAGACGTAGGCGCCTGCGGTTTGCTAAATCAATTATTATTAGTCCAACTGTATTATTGATAGTAAGGTTTTGGTATAGGTTTGTGACCTCTCCCCCTTCCGTTGTAGAGAAGGGGGTCGGGGGGTTAGGTTCCAATTGTATTACTTGATCACTCAATACTCTAATAAAACCTGGCTCTCCCGTTAATAATGAAGCCCAAACCTTTCCATTTGTATCTACCGTACTTACAACTGCTAATTGTTGATTTTTGAGAAACTCTTGAGCGGCTGGCTTGATGATATCACCAATTAGATGACACAAGCGTTGTGCCTCGTCCCGCACTCCCGCTTGGTTTTGGATGGCAATTTCCCCAGAATGAAAAGTCATCTTTTTACTTACTTCTCTCTTTTTCTTTCTTTGCGTCCTTTGCGCTCTTTGCGGTTCGTTTATTCAATTATCTATATATTTTATAACTTAGCTCAAACAAACCAAGATCACTTTGATATTCGCAAGGCTAAATAAAACTGATCTTGGCAATATTATATGCGTGTGGTATTGCGCGCGACATACAAAATTTGATATTTATTAAGTAGAAAGCATCTATAAGAATCATGGCGACCCTCAAAGCTTCTCAAGAAGGACTGGTAAAAATAAAGCAAGCGAGGATTCAAAAAGGTTGGTCTGTCGATGATTTCAGATGGATGGAAGCAGCGAGCTTAGTTTTAGGAACAAACTGGAAAGACCTAGGAGTGCTTTCTGTAGGTATTTCGGAAGGAACTTGGAAAAGGTTTTTAGCGGGAAAACACCCCATTAATGCCGAAGCGTTCAAAGCTTATTGCCAAGTTCTTGGGTTGAGTTGGGAAGAGGTTATTGAAAAGAAAGTACCTTCGTTCTCTGTACCCTCCTCTGTACATACAGACTGGGGTGAGGCGCCTTCGGTATCGATTTTTTATGGGCGCCAAGAAGAAATAAACACAGTTAAGCGATGGGTTATACAAGAAAACTGCCGCTTAATAACGTTGTTGGGTATGGGTGGCATCGGTAAAACATCACTTTCTGTCAAGCTAGCACAACAAATTGTAGAAACAAAACATATCGCGTCTGTAATTTGGCGAAGTCTTCGCAACGCACCACCCGTGGAAGATATCTTAGCTGAGTTAATTCAATTTTTATCCAGACAACAAGAAACCAATTTACCAAATAGTACTAATGGTAAAATCTTACTGTTACTAAAATACCTACGCTCCGTGCGCTGCTTACTAATTCTAGACAATGCTGAGTCTATCTTAAAAGCAGGTGAGCGCACAGGTCGTTATCGAGATGGATATGAAGGATACGGTGAACTGTTGCGATGTGTTGCAGAAACTTCACATCAAAGCTGTTTAATTTTAACTTCGCGGGAAAAACCCCAAGGGTTAGCAAAGTTTGAAGGGGAAAGTTTACCTGTACGTTCTCTCCAGCTTACAGGTTTAGCAAAAGCAGAAGGGCAAGAATTATTTGATGTCAAAGGTAAATTTACAGCTTCAGAAGCTCAATGGCAAGCTTTGATTGAGCGTTATGGTGGAAACCCTCTAGCTTTAAAGATTGTTGCGTCTTCTATCCGCGATTTTTTTGATGGCAGTATTTCCCAATTTCTGGAAATTTCTCAGCAAAGCACTTTGATTTTTGATGATATCCGTGATTTATTAGACCAACAGTTCCATCGTCTCACAAACCTGGAACGGGAAATAATGTTTTGGATTGCCATTAATCGTGAAGTAGTTTCTTTACCAGAGTTGCAAACTGATTTTGTTACCCATATCCCTCCTCGTGATTTACTGGAGTCACTCTCATCTTTGCAAAGACGTTCTTTTATTGAACTATGTAAAGACGTGAAATTTCACGTCTCTACATTTACTCAGCAACCAGTAGTAATGGAATATGTGATTAATCAAATCATTGAAAAAGTATCTGAGGAAATAGTTAATCGGGACATTTCTCTATTCGTTACTCATGCTTTGATCAAAGCGCAAGCTAAAGACTATGTGCGAGAAACCCAAATCAATCTGATTTTACAACCTATTATCAATGAACTGACTACTCAACTTGGAGATTTAGAAAATATTTCTAATTATCTCCAGCAAATTCTCTCAAATTTACGTGCAAAAGCATCTAAACAAACGGGGTACGCAGCTGGGAACACTCTAAATTTGTTGCATCAAGCACAAATTGATATTAGTAACTTTGATTTTTCAGGTTTAACATTGTGGCAAGCATACATGCAAGGGGTTAATTTACATGATGTTAATTTTTCCAATTCAGATTTATCTCGCTGTGTTTTTACGGTAACTTTAGGTAATATTTTATCTGCTGCTTTTAGTCCAGATGGGCTACTGCTAGCAACTTGTGATACTGATTGCAACGTGCGTATTTGGGAAGTAAAAACAGGTAAATTATTACTAATTTGTCAAGGTCATAATAACTGGGTACGCTTTGTCACTTTTAGTCCAGATGGAGAAATTTTAGCAAGTTGCGGCGCCGACCATACTATTAAATTATGGAATGTCAGTGATGGTGTTTGTATCAAAACGCTAATTGGGCATAGACACGAAACATTTTGTGTTGCTTTTAGCCCAGATGGTAATATTTTAGCTAGTGCTAGTGGGGATTGCACGGTAAAACTTTGGGATATTGGGTCTGGGAAGTGTATCAAAACGCTTGTTGGACATACAGACTGGGTGCGTTGTGTGGCTTTTAGTCCAGAGGGAATTTTGGCAAGTAGCGGCGCCGATAATAAGATTAAATTATGGAATATAAATGGAGAATGTTTGGCAACCCTGACTGAACATCAAAGTTGGGTGCGTTCTATTGCCTTTAGTCCACATCGGCAAATATTAGCAAGTGCGAGTGGTGATCACACGATTAAAATCTGGAATTATTATACAGGTGAATGCATTAAAACCTATACGGGACACACAAATAGTGTTTATTCAGTTGCATTTAGTCCCCAAGGTGAAATACTAGTTAGTGGAAGTGGTGACCGAACTGTAAAACTTTGGGATTGTAAAACACATACTTGTATTAAAACGTTACATAAACAAACTAATGAAGTATGTTGTGTTGCCGTCAGTCCAGATAATCAAACTATCGCTTGCGTCAGCTTAGACCAAACTATGCGATTGTGGGATTACCATAGTGGGCAATGTTTAAGAACTTGGCAAGGAAATACTGATTGGGCACTTCCTGTTACATTTAGTCCGGATGGACAAATTTTAGCAAGTGGCAGTAACGACAAAACTATAAAATTATGGGATTGGCAGACAGGAAATTGTCTTTTCAGTTTACAAGGACATACAGACTTTATATATGGGCTTGCATTTAGTCATTCTGGGCAAATTTTAGCCAGTGCAAGTACAGATTCTACGGTTAGGTTATGGAATGTAAATACAGGAAAATGCTTCCAAATTTTACAAGGACATACAGATTGGGCATATACTGTAGCTTTTCATCCTTTATGTGAGATTATTGCCAGTGGTAGCGCTGATTGTACTATTAAAATGTGGGATTGGCACACAGGGCAATGTTTAAAAAATTTAACTGGTCACACGGATAAAATTCTTGGATTAGCTTTTAGTCCAGGTGGGGAAATATTAGTTAGTGCTAGTGCTGACCAAACTGTTAGATGTTGGGATTTTGAAACTGGTAATTGTATTCAAATTTTGCGCGCGCATGAAGACAGAATTTATGCAGCTGTATTTAGCCCAGATGGTAAGATTTTAGCAACTTGCAGTACTGACCAAACGATTAAATTATGGGATTTTAATACAGGTGAACTGATAAGAACTTTAATAGGGCATAATAATTGGATTTTTTCGATTGCTTTTAGTCCGATCCCCCCAACCCCCCTTGATAAGGGGGGCTTTAAAGGGGCGATTATAGCTAGTGCTTCCCATGACCAAACTGTGAGAATATGGGATGTGGAAACAGGAAAATGTAATCACGTTTGCATTGGACATACTCATTTAGTTTCTTCCGTTGCTTTTAGTCCGACTTCCTATAAGCCCCCCTTATTAAGGGGGGTTGGGGGGATTATAGCTAGTGGTTCTCAAGACCAAACGGTAAGAATTTGGAATGCTACGACGGGTGAATGTATGAAAATTTTAATTGCGAAAAGGCTTTATGAAGGAATGAGAATAACTGGGGTAAAGGGATTAACGGATGCAACAATTTCAACATTACAAGCTTTAGGCGCCGTGGTGTAAAAATTCAAGGTGCTTTTGATTTTAAGGATAAATGCCATACTTTTTCTAGCTTTGTAACACGTCGGCAAAACATATAAGCTTGATATTTACGGACGCTAGTAATTACCAGTAAAAGAAGTAGCGGTAGGGAAATGATAGAATATCCAATCAAGGGGTTGATATTTACATCATTTTGCTTACTAAGATTAGCTGGACGCAGTATGGCGATTTGTAAATGCATGATTCTTTAAGGTCTTGGTGGTCGTCAGTAGAATATTCTGGGGAAAATGCGTATATGCCTCTGTGTCCTCTGTGTCTCTGTGGTGGAATATATGTATTTTTTTACCACAGAGGCACAGAGAGCGCAGAGAAAATTTCACGTGCAAAAAGCGTGAAGCTAACTAATTACGAACATTATTAACTGGAGACGTAACAGATATCTCAGCAACAGATGATGCAGGATTGACATCATTGTTTGCACGACCTGGATGTGGCGCACAAGCTTGTGCTAAATACAAAATACTGATTGGTAAAGCAACTGTGACAATTCTATTCATATATAAACAGCAAGACCATCCATTCGTAATGGAATTGATATGAACTTAATTAGTCTATTACTACGCTCTTCCTGCAAAATCCTCGCTCTTGCTACTTGCATTGGTTTATTGAGTGGCGTTAGTACGGCGGGACTACTTGTTGTAATAAATGCTCAAATCAATCAATCTTTACTTAGGAATACATTAATCTGGAGTTTTATTATACTTTGTTTGATTAGATTTATTGCTAACATAATTTCTAAGTTTTTATTAATAAATCTAGCAGAAAAAGTAATTTTAGAGCTACGTCTTATCTTGAGTGAGAGAATTTTAGCGGCGCCACTATCTCATTTAGAGAATATAGGGAAGCATCAGATATTAGCAACATTAACAGATGATGTTTTATCAATATCTAATACAGTTTACGCTATTCCTACACTGTGTATTGATATTGCTATTGTAGTCAGTTGCCTTGTTTATTTGTTTTACTTATCTCCAACAATATTTTTTCTAGTAATAATTTCTTTGTTATTAGGGATATTCAGCTACCAAAGTATAGCATACAAAGCCACATCATTTTTTACATTAGCTCGCCATTACAATGATAAATTATTTAACCACTTTCATAATATAACAGAAGGAACAAAAGAACTGAAGCTTCATTATCAGCGGCGCCAGACACTTCTCAAGAAAGAACTTAAAGACACTGCACAGTTATATCGGCGTACAAATGTATGTGGAACTACTGTATTTGCAGTCGCAGCTGGTTGGGGTAATATTTTATTCTTTGTAGTGATTGGACTAGTAATTTTTGCTTTCCCTATTCTCCAAGCTATTCCTAGCCATATTTTATCTGGATATGCTCTCACTATTCTCTACCTACTTTCACCTTTAGACTATATTATGAGCGCTATTCCGACTTTCAGTAAAGCAACAGTCGCTTTAAATAAAGTTGACTCTCTCAAACTATCATTATCCAATCACTTTTATGAAAGTAATTTAATGGATAGAGTTGAAACAGATAATTTTTGCCAACATCTAGAACTTTTCGGTGTGACTCATACTTATTACCAAGACCAAGAAGATACGGCTTTTACTCTTGGCCCAATTGATTTTACTATTGCCGCTGGTGAAATTGTTTTTATTATTGGCGGTAATGGTAGTGGTAAGTCCACCCTCGTTAAACTAATAACTGGTTTATACATTTCTGAAACTGGAAAAGTCTATCTCAATGGTAAATTAGTTAATGCCGAAAATCGAGAGTGGTTTCGCCAGCATTTTTCAGTAGTATTTTATGATTTTTATTTATTTGATAATTTTTTGAATTTGGGTAAAACAATTAGTGACAAACAGGTTTATGACTATTTAGTTAAATTACAACTAGATAAAAAGGTCAAAATAACAAATGGTAAGCTTTCTAGCACCTCATTATCTCAAGGACAGCGAAAACGTCTAGCTTTGTTAACAGCTTATTTAGAAGACAGACCTATTTATGTATTTGATGAATGGGCTTCTGACCAAGACCCTATATTTAAGAAAATTTTTTACACACAATTATTACCTGAATTGAAAAATCAAGGTAAAGCTGTAATAGTAGTTACTCATGATGACCACTATTTTGATTTAGCAGACAGGATATTCAAGCTAGATTATGGCAAGCTGGAAAATAAGCTGTATACACAAGTCTTTTAAAGTTTATTTTCTTATTGCCATTTCTTTGCGCCCTTTGCGTTCTTTGCGGTTATTTTTTTAACAAACCGCAAAGGCGCAAAGAACGCAAAGGAGAAATTTATTATAGAAAAAGTAAGTTTATTGTCTATTAAACTCCTTAACTTTTCTTTATCGACGCTTGATTTTTTTATATTTATAACACAAGTATAAGACACAAATAACTTCTGATATTAAATAGTTTTTTAACTCAACAGTTATTTGACTTTATTAGGTAAATCTCAAACTATCGACAAAACAAAGGAAAAAGACACAATGATACTTCAACAAATTGCCGACACTCTCCAGCAAAATGTCAAATCAGGACAACTCGTCTTAGATGCGACAACGATTGATTCTATTAGAATTGGCGAGTTTTTACGAGTTATAAACGTTCCAAACTTTACTTTTTTAAACGCTGAAATTACAACTTCTGACAATCGCGTTGCACTCACAGGAAAATCTTCTCTACTCGGCGCCCAAAATATTGGACTTGCAATTGCATTTTCTGAAGATAACGGCGCCATATCAGTAAATCTGAGTGCAACACTACCTAACGCCGCAATTCCCGGCGCCTCTTGGTTGTCTCTAGAAGATGTAAGTATCTCCCTTTTGGCAACATCTACAATAGTTACAGGAACTATCATTGGTGTTCTTCGCACTGGAAGCGAGCGTGTAGAAATTACTCTTACCCTAGAAGCAGGAATGGAAGTAGTTTGGCGGGCGGAAATTTCTCGAATCAGTTTATCTGGAATTACCCAAGCTTTCCTCAATAATACTTCAAGTCCATCTGAGTTACCAAACGTTGAGTTTAGTGATATCGCAATTAGCATTACCCCAGCAACCCGCGCGTTTTCTTTAAATGCCACATCTACAACTCAATGGAACTTTGCTAATAGTCGTAATGCGTTAGGTGTGCAAGTTGGTGTGACGCTCAGTCGTAGTGTTATGGAAGATAGTAGCAGCCAAATTGATGCTAACATTCTGGTTACAGGTATTGATGCTTTGACTGTTGTTGAAGAACTTGCTTTATCCAACTTCAATTTAAACTTCCGTTGGTCAGGTAGTGACTGGTCGTTATCAGGGGATGTATCTGCTCAACTATACGAACAGATGTTTGCGCTATCTGCATCTTACTCTCAAATGGGGGATATTAGAACCTTGATGTTGACGGCAGCAATTTCTACCAGAGAATTGGTTAATTTGAGGGATGTAGGTAGTTTAAATCTTTCTCATCTGGAAATTTTCATTGAAGGTCAAGCTGGAGAAACCTCTAGTTGGCAAGTGTCTGGTAGTGGTCGCATTCGTGTTAATAATGTATTTGACCTAGCAGGAAACTTAACTTTGGCAAGACGTGATGATGGTAATGCCAGCTTAATGTTTATGCCAGAAAATAGTAGTGTTACCGTTGTTTTACCACCTGATAGGCAAATGTCGGTGATGCTAGATTTTGATGGTTTTACAATTGTTAGACGCAATGCTGAAAATCAAGCAACTAGCTGGATGTTTACAGCAATGGCAGGTTTAGCTTTCCAAGGTTGGCATCCATCAGTACAACGGCTATTACCAAGCCGGATTGAGGTAGAATTTGAGGCAGATAGCAACTCAGTAAGAGTAGGTGCAGATAGAGCAGTTGCACCCTTTGATTTCAATATTCCTGATATTGTTATTGACGACAACATTCGTGTACAACTTGGTGCTGCCAGAATTGAAGTTACAGACTTATTTATTCAATTAGGTTCAGAAGTTGATTTAGGCGCCAAAATTGGTGTAGGTTTACCTTCACGACTTAACAACATCTTTGGTGTTCGCAGTGATGGAAATCCGAATATACAATTTTTCAACACTTTCAACCCAGCAGACCCAGAAAATACTGTAGCAGAGTTACAACTTAGTATCGGTACTAACGGTATTACTATCACACCAACTACATCTTTAATTCGTGGTATTCGCATAGTTGAAGAAAACGGCGCCAGCTACTGGTATGTAGATATGGGAGAATTTGGAGAAGTCAAATTCCAAGTACCAGAATTTAGCTATGACACCACCACTTCAAGCTTTAGTGCCAGAGGCGATTTTGAAACCGTGCGTCCCTTAAGTATACCTTTAACGCTGTTCAAGAATTTAATGAATGCAACGGGTTTAGAAACGCTTTCCAATAGATTCCCCGATGCCTTACCATTAGAAGAATTAAGTATATTAGATGACCGCAACAACTTCCGGGTTACAGAGTTAACGGCACTATTGCAACAATTTATCAATACTCAGTTACCAGAGCAAGCAGTAGAAGCTCTACAGGTAATTAGCGAGCGCTTCGACCGTCTACCCGAACAATTCCGTCAGTACCTCAATATCCAAATTCCTCAAAGCTTTTCTTACAACATTGCAGTAACTCCTGAAGGTAGTGTTCGTGTAGACGCGCGCGTGCAAGAGGATGACGAACCAATTCGCTTACTCTATCCTACCCTGGCGATTTTACCAGGCTTACCTGTGCCTATATTAAAAATGTATGGCATAGAACTGCGAGGAATTTCCTATGGTGTATTCTCTGGTGGTAGCCTATTTCTGTTGCAAGTTGATGCTAATATCGACCAGTTTGATATCATTACCCTGGCAGCATCACTTGCTTTACCTAATGATGGCAGTCTTCCTTTACCCTCAACACGAGATTTACAACAGCGTTTAGTGTTGAGAGATTTGTTTATGGTCATCATCTATGAAACGGTGATTCCCATACCTATTCCACTATTTTATGAAAACTTAGGTATCGAGTATTTAGGATTGGAAGGGTTAGGATTAAAAGCTCACGCTCAATTTCCCATGCCTAGCTTAAATCTTAGCGAAGTTAGTCAAATTATCTCTCAATTGGGCCGCTTCTTTACCGACCGCAACTTCTTACTTGATACCAACAACCCACCGCAAAACTTGAATTTACACTTCTCCTTAAACGGTAATTATATCCGACTACCGCAATACCTAGGTGGCGCCATGCTTGGAACCGGAGAAAATGGCCCTGAAATTAACGCTTATTCGAGTGTTGCGTCATTATTAAATGGAGTAAAAACTCTCTCGCTGAACGAGTTAATTCAAGCAGTACCCTTACAATATCGGGTGGGAAATACCAGTACAACATTTGCCAGTTTGTCAAGTATTATGCGTTGGTTAATCTCGACACCAAACGAGTTTAGACAGCCATCAGTTTATCGAACACTTGGTTTTGATGGCGCCGACCAAGCCAATGGAATGTTAAATTTATTACCTCCTACCAGTCAACAGGGTAGCCAAGATGAGCAAGCATTGGTAGCATTACTCAACGGGAAATGGTCAGTGGGTCAATTAGCTACCTTAAATGCAGCCTTTATTGTTGGCACCTCCGGGTCATCTGGATTTAACACAGGCTTCCGGATTGCTGGTAATATTCAAAACTTCATTGACTTAGAAATGTTAGGGCGTGTAGCAATTAATGCACCTACCACTACTCCCACTTCCTATAGTTTGTCTTTCGACGGGCAGAATGATTATGTTCGTTTAGAAAATCCAGCCAGCTTAAATATTAGTGGAGAAATTTCTATTGAAGCTTGGATAAGACCGGAAGCAACCAACGGTTTACGTAACATAGTTGCTCATGGTAACAGCTTTGCACCCAACGCCGAAGTTTTCCTACGAATTAACGATGGTAATTACCAAATAGGTTCTTGGGATGGTCAAAATTACTTGGCTACCGCTCCCATACCACAGGAAGATATTGGTAGATGGGTACATTTGGCAGGGGTTTATGATGGCGCCACCTGGAGATTGTACCGCAATGGTGTAGAAGTTGGCATGACTAGAACTGTAAGAGGTGCAATTCCGGTTAACGAAAGCTGGGCAATAGGCGCCAGAGGTACAGGTACAGAACGCTTCTTCCAAGGACAAATTGACGAAGTGAGAATTTGGAACCGTGCGCGTTCTAACTCAGAAATTCAGGCTGATATGTCTCGTAGACTCAGAGGTAATGAGATAGGTTTAGTTGCTTATTGGTCTTTAAATGAGGGTAGAAGCGACCGTGCCAATGACCAAACCACCAATAGAAACACTGGTCTAATTATAGGTACACAATGGCAACAACCAGGGGCGCCGATAGTATCTCCTTTAACAGACCCTAGTCGAGATGCCGTGCAAATAGTTGGACAAAGCCGCTTGAGCATTCTTAACCGTCGCGTCTTTGATGGAAATATTGAGCTTCGTAACAACAACTTCTGGCTATCAGGGAACTTAGACCTGTTCCCCGCTAATTCACTATTACAAGTTCAAGGTACTTTAAATGGTGCTTTAAGTAATACCGAATTACAATTAATGGGCAGCGTTAATACTAACTTGGCAGGACTAAGATTATTAAATGCCAAAGCGATGATTTCTAACCATCAAGTTCTTCTAGAAGGAAACTGGTTAGGAGTCACAACAATACTCAATGTACAACAAGTCAATCAAGCGTTAGCAGTTCGAGGAGGTGTAAATGTTGATGTGCGTTTGTCAAACATTAGCATTGGTCCTATCAACCTACCGACACGCCAAATTACACTTGCGAATAGAATTAACCTGAATACGGTAGTAAACGCGCGGGTTGATGTCAACATCACAAATTCTGGTTTCTCTGCTAGCGTTTCCGGTCGCTTTACGTGGAACAGAACCACTTGGCAATTACCTGCATTTACAGTCAATGTAGCATTCCAAAGTGTAGAAGAATTGGCAAATTTGATTACAGACCAAATCCGAGCAAATGCTTACAATATCTTCAACCAATTGTTTAGAGATGCTGCTAGTTGGGTAAATGCCATTAGAACTAGAGTTATAGAGTTTACAGGTAATGTTGCTCAGGTATTGAGGAACAGTTTCAACCAAGTAGCAGAAGATGCGGCAAGATTCATGAATACTCTTAATTATACCGCAGAACAAACTGGTCAAGCACTTAAAGACGTTTACCAACTGACTGCGAGACAAGTTGTGGATACTATAAATCGTGTTTATAGCCGTCTCTCAGCTGAACAAATAGCTGACCTGTTAAGAAATATTGGTTACACAGCAATAGAGACTGGTCAAATTCTTAGAGATGTTTATAAGTTAGGCGCCAGAGAAGTATTCAACATCATAAATAGACTATACTTTAACAGTCGCGCTCAGGCTGAACAAGCAGCAAGTGTTTTAAGAGATATTGGCTTTAGCGTTCGAGATGTAGCTTTCCTAATTAACGATGTCTTCAAATTAGGTATTGACGATTTACGTCGTCTTCTCACAAACGTTTTCCGGGGGGTAAGTCCTAGCGTGATAGCATCGATATTGGCAGAAATATTTAGGAATTCAATTCCATTACCCCCACTACCACCATTACCCCCATTACCTAGATTACCTTTTTAAAAATTGAACTCATTATAAGAGTGGAATGGGCATCCTTGCCCGTTCCAGATTAAAACTGATACCAAAAGTTCAAAAAACTGTAAAGCTAACGTGAGTGATTGGCGGTAAGAAAAATAATCCTAGAACCAAGCTTACGGTGTTAGTTGATATACTTAATCATGCTGCTTGTTTAATTGAAAAACTATCACGATCTATTCTACTAATTAACCAAGCTTCCCAACTAAAAGCAAATATTTCAGAAGCTGACAACGTAATAATTGACAGGATACCACTTGTAATTGGTAGATATTGATTGTAACTTACGCAGTCGCGAAGGCACCCTATTTATCTACGTATATTTAAGCGCAAAGCGGAGGCTACGCCAACAAAAATCAAACTGGATTCTTATAGCTTACTCCTTTTCGGCGCCGCGTTTATTGCGGGTGGATTTAGGCAGTCATCGCTGTTCTTTTGATTTTTCTTTTTTGTCAAACCTAGGACAGGTGTATAGAACACAAAGGTCATGTTTGCGAGCAAACAGATGGTGTTATGGTTAAGATCGTTATTAAAAGATAAGCCCTTATCTTTTAATAACGGGGTTCGTTATTAAAAGTTAGTTTATTTTTAGGTACAAAAAAGATGGAACGTGGTATCCAGGGAGACTATATACCTAGCACAACTATGCCAGAAAGGTTTTTGACATTTGTGCCACCACCACCAAGTGAGGTAATGTCTTGTTTAGGAGATTTGGAAAAGTTCTTGCACGATCAGCTATGTCGTACACCAGTACTAATTAAAGCGGCACTCTCTCACGTCCAGTTTGAAACTATCCACCCGTTCTTGGATGGTAATGGCCGTTTAGGGCGCCTACTAATTACTTTTCTACTCTGTGCTGAAGGCGCCTTGTCGGAACCGTTGCTTTATTTAAGTCTTTACTTCAAAACTCATCGGCAATTATATTATGAATTATTGCAACAGGTGCGGATAAAAGGAGACTGGGAAGCATGGTTGGTCTTTTTTCTAGAGGGTGTTATGGTAACTTCTGAGCAGGCAAGTAGTACTGCACGTCGGCTGTTGAGCATGTTTGAAAAAGACCGCCAAAAAATTGAAACTCTTGGTCGTGGGGCTAATTCCACTTTACGAGTACACAATTTAATGCGGAAAAAACCGTTATTTAGCATTACCTATGCGAAGACCGAGTTACGGTTGACTGTGCCCACCATCACCTCGGCTTTGAAAAACCTGGAAAGTCTTGGTATCGTTAAAGAGGTGACAGGGCGTAGCCGCGACCGCTTATTTGTATATGCTGAATACATTAACATTCTTAATGAGGGAATTTAGGTTAAGCTGGCTTTATCTTGGCTAAGATTCTCTAACAAAATTCTATATTGTAGATTATAGTTGTCCATAGCAAAGCATTAGCATCGTGAAGCAACCTTCAACTGTAAGCAAGTTGCTTGACTTCACTTTTTTGCGCTCGCAGTGACTTGTCATGACCAACTAAACGGATTTGATGTGGCTAGTGTGTGCTTACGCGCTCGCACAGCCCGCTCTCATCCTGTTTCAGATTAGCACTATTCTTCAAATAATCCCTCACCCAGTCGCAACCCTGCGCTAATAATTTATCTGGGTTGGAATTTAAATCTAAATGCCAGAAAATCACATTACCTAATGAATCAGAAGAAGCCAAAACTTTGCCATCTGAACTAAAACTCACGCTTTTAACCCCAGCATTGTGACCTCCAAAGGTTTGCAAAATGTCCCCATCGCGCGTCCATAGTTTAATTACCTTATCTTCACTAGCTGTAGCAAAGCTTTTACCATCGGGATGGAAAGCTAGATTATTAATTTCGCCTTCATGGCAGTATAAGGTTGATAATAATTCACCCTGGAAGCTCCAAAATTTAACGGTTCTATCTTTACTGACTGTGGCAATGGTTTGATTATCAGGACTTATAGCTACTGCTAAAACTCCTGCTTGATGTCCTCGCAGTGTTAATAATTCTTTACCTTGTCGGTTCCAAATTTTAGCAGTTCCATCTTCGCTACCTGTAACGATGATTTTACCGTCGGGACTAAATACAGCGCTTCTCACACCTGCTTCATGTCCTCGCAGCGTTAATAATTCTTTTCCATCTAAGTTCCAAAGTTTGGCGGTATTATCCCAACTAGCAGTGGCAATTGTTTGACCATCGGGACTAAATACAGCGCTTCTCACATCTGCTTCATGTCCTCGTAGTGTTAATAATTCTTTACCATCTAGGTTCCACAATTTGGCTGTTTTATCTCGACTGGTGGTAATAACCATTTTACCATCGGGGCTAAATTGTAAATTTCTCAATGTATCGGTATGACCTTGTAGAGACGTTACATGTAACGTCTCTACATTTGGCGCCCCTACATCTTGAAGGTTCCAAAGAATGGCATTATTTAACCTTCCTGTTGTACCTAAGATTTTGCCTTTCGGACTAAAACTAATACTTACAGAGGCGCCTTCACCTAAATTTTTACGCCAAGCAGTCGCAGTTTTTATTTTAGATTTGGGATTTGTTCCTTCGAGGTTCCAAAGTCTAACGCTTCCATCCTCACCACTACTTGCTAGGGTTTTACCATCTTTGCTAAAGTTGATACCCCAAACGGCATCTTGATGACCGTTTAAAACTTGTAACTGTTCGCCCTTACGGTTCCAAATTCTTACAGTTCTATCCCAACCCGCAGTAGCAATTGTTTTACCGTCACGACTGAAAACTGCGCTACCGACTGTATCTTCATGACCTTGTAGAGACGCGATATATCGCGTCTCTACACCGTTGAAATTCCACAGCTTCGCGGTTTTGTCACGACTCGCGGTAATCAAATTTTTACCATCTCGACTAAAATTAACATACATTACCCAATCGTTATGTCCCCGCAATGTAGCAATTTCCTTACCGTCCAAACTCCAAATTTTAGCAGTACCGTCTCGACTAGCGGTAGCAATCATTTCTCCCTTGGGATGAAAATGGATGGCAACAACTGGGGAGTTGTGGGTTTTGAAAGTTTTTAACTGCTGTCCTTGCAAATTCCATAACCGCATTGTACCATTCCATTCCATTGCGGCAATTGTTTTACCATCAGGACTAAATCCAACACATGCTACCCAATCTTTGTGAGGTAGAACTAATAATTCTTTACCGTCTTCAACACGCCAAATTCTAACTGTTTTATCTCGGCTGGAACTTGCTAATAGTTTACCATCCGGGCTATAATTTATGCTCCAAACTGCATCAGTATGTCCCCTGAGAGTATGGAGTAATTTGCCGTCACGTTGCCATATTTTTACTGTTTTATCCCAACTAGCGCTTGCCAAGGTATTACCGTCGGGATGAAATTTGACGCGCGTGACAACATCTCCATGACCAACTAAGCGGTTATATTCATGTACCCAATAAAGAGATTGGCGAATTGTTCTTTCTACGTGTATCTGAAGCTCTGCGTTTTTATCTTGCCAACCTATCTGCTTTAACTTCATACCAGCTTTTAAAGCGGATAGCAAAGCATCAAAGGTTTGTTGTGAATTGAAGGAAGCTTTTGAAGATATAGTTAAGGCTTTAATTTCACTTAGAGCAACCTGTTTTTTTTGTTGATTGGTTTGCCAAGCAAGCAACGCTGATAATCCCAAAAGGCTAATAGCTACCAAGGAAATTAATGATAGTCCAAGCAAACCACGGCGAATTGTATTTTTAGCTTGCTTTTCGGCATTGAGAAGGATTTGGTTTGCTTGTTCCGAGGCAAGTAGCGCGCTTTGTACTTCCCGTTTCTCTAATTCCTCACTTGCAGCTAAAAATCGATAATCTAGGTTGCTCAAACTTTTGCCCTTTGCCCAAAGTTGAGCATCTAAAAGCGCTTGTCGTCGTAAGAGGTTGCTTTCATCCTGATAATCTGATATCACCCACCTATTTAATAAATCGGCATAGGGTCGTAATTTCTTTAATTGCTTTTCTACCCACTCTTGATTAAAAACTTCTTGATATATACGATTATAAACTTGTAAATTACCTTGTTTTTTTACAACTAACCCCGACAGCAACAACTCAATTTGTTCTGGCGAATCGTCTACGGTAACACCACTATTTTGTAATATTTGTAGATATAGTCCCAGTAACCTACTCGCGCGTTGTTCGTTGGAAAGTAATCTATCGCGTATCGTCCGCAAATGGGGTGGTTCATCCTGCGCTGCCCAATTATCAATAATATGTGTTCGTACAATTTCACAAACTTGGTCGGCAACCTCTTCTGGTTCTGCCAATATCTCCCGCATCAGTTTCGTCAAAAATGGTGATTCTGTAGAGACGCGACATGTCGCGTCTTTATATATCGCGTCTCTACATGCCACATTCCCATATTCTGACGCAACTAGCTGGCATAATTTCTGCGTGAGAAATGGTTGACCTCCTGTCCAAGCAAGTATCTCTCTTAGCACTGCTTGGGAATTATTTATTTTACCAGCTAAACCCAGTTCTAATACTTGGACTTCATGCAAATTAAACCCATTTAACTCAATCGCGCGTCCAATATTAAAAGGTGTGCGGGTTTTATCTGCTATTAAATCTGAAGGTGTTGCTACTCCTAAAAGCGCAAAAGTCAGGCGTTTATGTTCATGGCAAGAGCGGATAAGGGCAAAAAAATCATCAGTATTAAATGGTAAACTCAAAGTACTGTCTATTTCATCGAAAAAAATTACTATCGGTTGCTCAATTAACTCCGTTATGACCAATTGCAGCAACTCACCCAGGCGCCCGACTGGAGAAAAATCTTGTCTTTCTGCTAACCAATTACGTATATTAATCTGACCAGACAGATGGAGACTCCGCACCAACCGCATAATAATATCAGCATACCACTGGTCAACTGTAATATTACGATTACCAATTCCTGACAAATCAACCGTTACGCAAACAATGCCATCTTCTTGTAGGCGCCTAGCCACCTGCACCCGCAAACTCGATTTTCCCATCTGACGCGAGTTGAGAACATAGCAAAACTCACCTACCCTTAGAGCATTATAAATTTCTTCATCACACGCGCGTACTACATAACTAGGCGCATCAACAGGGAGACGACCGCCAACTTGGTACTCATAGGATGAAGTCAGGTTTTGCACGGTTTTTGCCTCACGAAGTTAAATTATCATATTAGCCAGTTTAGGTAATTTAACTTATATCGGTTGATGCTTTGGTTGTCGATACAGAAAAGTTAAGGATTTTGAGAGGGAACATTCGTTGAGTTACTGCTGACAACCCTAAGCGCAGCAATTCTAAATTTAAGAATTAATAAGGGATTGAGCGGCATGAGACCAAGTATGGAGAAAATACATTTGACTTCTTACGGCACTCTTGTGATCAAATGATAAAAGCGCGCAAATAGTAAACATAATTTAGATATTGATAACGGTTGAACTCATTAAATTTGATGGGTTATTCAAGTATACTGATTCTTAATTATGCTATTGTCTTCTAAAGATTTAATTAATGCTTGATAGCGTTTTTGGACATTTTTTAAGTCTTGTTCTTGGGAGAGTCCATCACGGCTATCTTGCAAAATCATGTCAGCATGATGGCGCAAAACTTTTTGATATTCATGATTGTCGGTGTAACTGCTGATTCGAGTTATGGCTTCTAATAATCTCATAGTTACTGCTGCATCTGAATTTCCATATTGGCGAATTTGGTTAAAAGTACAATAAGCCAATTCTTCAAATGAAATTGGTTGAACAATTATTCGTAGTTTGTTATTTTTGTCGTAGCGATAGGGTGAAGGAAAATCGCGTTGAACGAGATGGCAAAATCCAGCAGCAAGTCTATCAATACAACGAATTGCGGTAAATGGGTCATTCACAGCAGGAGAAATCGCACGCAAGGCTATTTCAACTAACTGATTGATGGGGAATTCTATATCTTGTTTTTCTGTACGTTCTGCACCTAAAATAAATGCATCATTGATTTTTTTGGCAAGTTTTTTATTTAGTTTTTCGCCTGGAAATACCATTACTAAATTACAACCTTGAATAATATATTTTCCTGATGAATATTCAATGCGTAATAGCAAATTATGTTTTTGAGCAAGTTTCATCAATTCTTCATCATCAATAAATTGTAAGTAACCTGTACTTTTAGCTCTAACTGCGTAAGATTCTTGCTCAAAATTAAATGGTATTTCGTTGTCAACTTTATTTTCTAATGCACGTCCAATTTTTTCTGGAAATAATCTCTCTATAGCTTTGTGTAATTCCTCACTTACATTTTCGATGACATGCGATGCTTGGATTATTGTCGAAGCGTGGTGAATAAAATAAATCAATACACCAACGCTAATAATTGCCAACAAAATACCAACTGTAACCGACAACTGCGGCACAAAAAGCTCGTATCCATCCCCCTCTCCATGAATTGTTCTCAGTACAAGCAAGCAATAAATAAACGTACCGATAAATGTACCAAGAACAACTTGATTACCCGTGTCCTGCATAAAATTACGCAGGAGCCGAGGTCCAAAATTAGAAGCAGCAAGTTGAAGCGCCACAATTGTGATGGAAAACGCTGTAGCAGAAACGCTTATCATCGAACCTGCAACAGCTTCAAGTAAAGAACGGGCGCCCGAAGCTCCACCAGTATAAATCCACCAATAATCAATACTCTTGCCAGTACGGTCAAGCATTAGCATTGTAAATGCCAAAATCGTAGCCAGCACTGCCATAATTGATGGTATAAACCAATAACTAGAGTGGAGTGCATCCCAAAGTTTACTTAACTTGGCGTTTTTCATATTTCGTCATTCGTGGCTTGAGAGTCTACTTTGCCGTTGTTATTATTTGAGGAGCGCACAGAAGCAATCAACCGCAGTGAATCACTGATGCGACGAGGTTTTGGAACTTCACTTTTACCTGCTGGCCATCCTTCACGCTGTCGCGAACGATTTCCATCTGTTTCTTCAGTTTGATCGTGAAACAAAATTTGTCTGGTTGGATAAGGCAAGTCTATACCGTTTTCGTACAACTTTTGCTTGATTGCAGAAATTACTTTATCGCGTGATCTAAGAGAATCTATGCGTCGTGGCGGTTTAATCCACCAACGCACGCGGATATTGACAGTACTTTCTGCTAGTTCCATCACTAGCACATCAGGCGCCGGGTCTTTTAAAACCTCGTCTACACTATACATGGCTTCGAGCATTAACTGTTTTGCTCTTTCGATATCATCACCGTAACCAATGCCAACGTCGTATTCAAGACGGCGGTTATCGAAAGCGGTGTTGACGGTAACAGAATTGGTAAATAATTGAGAATTGGGAATTACTATGCGGCGCCCATCGTAAGTTCTGATTGTAGTTGCCCTGGTCTCAATATTTTCTACCGTTCCTTCAAAATTATTAAACACAATTTGGTCATCAATTTGAAACGGTTCAGTTAAAAGAATTAAGATGCCAGATAAGAAATTTTGTAGGATATCGCGGAAAGCAAAACCAATCGCTACCCCACTAATTCCCAGCAATTGTATCAAATCGCCTGCCTGGAATGTCGGAATCACAATCGATAGAGCGACAAATAGACCCACTAGAACTGTTATACCCTGTGCCAACCGTCCCAGCACTAATCCCAAATTCCTAGCTTGCCGACGGTTACGAGTTAAACGTTTGACTAACTGCTTGATTGCCCTAGCAACGAAAAAGAAAATTGCAAAAACGATTAATGCTAGCACAATATTAGGAAGCAGGATAATAAACCCGTTAATCATGCCCTGAATTTTATCCCAAACTGCGGATATCTCTGCATTCATGTCATTTATTTACTCACTAGCAATGCCGATAATAGTGAAAAACAGTGAGATTTAAATCTATCTGGAAAGGTATTTATAGCGATACAGTTAAAGAAACAAGGTTTTTAGCGAACATTAGAACTACAATAATATGATTTTCTATAAGGGAACCCCACAGAATAATTGATCCCACCTTGTCATGCTGAGTGTAGCCTCAGCGTAATGAAGCATCTCAAAGTTTTACGAGCGCTTTAAGAGATTCTTCACTGCGTCCAGAATGACCGAAGGGCATTTTTTTTCGTGGAGTTCTCTAAGGGAACCAGGTTAGCACTTGGGGTGCATTCAGATCAACTTTGCTCCTGGCAGCATTATCTTATTAGTAAGATATGAAACAAATATAATTTTATAGAACGCCAGGACTTACGCATAAAAACCTAGAAACCTGGAATATACGTTGATAGCATCTAATAAAAATGACGATTTGTCTGCGACAATGAATGCGTAGAAACCAGGTTTATGCAGCGTAAGTCCTAGAACGCTTGAGATGCTGAAGCTTAAAATTTATTTACTAAAACTAAACTATTGATTACCGCTTACTCTTTCTTATGATAGATGTGTCATAAAGCATCAATAATTAAAATAGAGATAGTAGAAATTAAAAGTATGACTTGATTTAAAATCTATATTGAAAGCATACTTTAAAAAACAAAAAATATTAATAATAATTTTATTGATAAAAGATTAAATATTAAACTTAGGAGAAAAATATATGAGTTGGTTAAAGAGACAGTTTGGAAATTTACAAGAAACTCTGGATGAAAGTACTAAAAACCCAAGCGCTGTTGAGGAATCTATGAGTCCTGGACTAACGGGCGAATATGACTGGGAATTACGTGAAAAGGCAGGAATGCGTCAACCTCCAGTCTTGCCCAAAAATATGGGGCTTGACGGTGAATACGATCCCAATGGTTTAGCAAAGCGAGTAGCTGCTGCTTTTGATAAAAATCCAGATATTGAGGATGTTGAAACTTTAGAAATCTTCCAAGATGATTCTACAATCATCCTTAAAGGCTCAGTACCCAATCAGTCTATTCTCGACCACATGATAGATGTAGCTAGCAAGGTAGATGGTACCAAAGCTGTGGAAACTTCACAAGTGACAATTCAAGCCAGTTAATAAATGGCTTGACAGTTAGACAATATCAAAACTCGGCATGTTTTGTTTGTCTAACTTAAATCGATATTAATTTATAAATAAATTTCATAATTTTTCAAGCAATTAAAACAAAGGGGTAATTATTAACTCCTTTGATTTTTTATATTTCACTTTTAGGTATAATTAACTATTAATAAATATAAGTTGTAATAAAATTTTTATTCATTAGCATCCATCTTAGGTTAAAACCTTCTCAGCCAAAAGATATATATTATTAAACATGTTTTTTAAGTAAAATAGTTAATTTATCCACGAGTTTTCCACAATTGATATTTAAACTATGATTAGACATACAGCATATTGCGTGTTCATAGTTTACAGTTCATTGTAGAGGCTAAATCATGGTTAGTCTCTACGGAATTTTTTATTATAAACAATTGAGATGTTTCTATTCTATATGACGAGCGTATTTATTGCTTAAGATTTTTTAGTTTATATATACCAACTATTCAAATTTTTTACAAGGAATTTATTATGGGTAGTTCTTTAAATTGGCCTCGAGTAAAATCTACATTCTTAGCTTTTGGAGCTTTGGGAGCAATAACAACTACTGCCGTTTCCACAATTATTAATCAACCAGCTAAAGCTCAAGTCATTCCAAGTGCAGACCCAAGCCAAAATATAGCTATCGCGCGTTATTTCTCTGACGTTAAAACAAATTATTGGGCACGTCCATTTATTTCTGCTTTAACCCAGAGAAATATAATTACAGGTTTTCCAGATGGCACTTTTAGACCCGAACAACCTGTAAGTCGTGCTGAATTTGCAGCGATGATTCAAAAAGCTTTTAATCAAAATTCGGTTCGGCAGTTAAGTACAGGAGGATTTAGAGATGTACCTGCTGACTACTGGGCTATTTCTGCAATTCAAGAAGCTTATGAAACTGGATTTATGTCTGGGTATCCTGGGAATTTCTTTTTTCCTAATCAGCAAATCCCTAAAGTTCAAGCAATTGTAGCATTAACGAATGGCTTGAATTTGACGGCAAATGATACTGCAAGTCTCGCTAGCTATTATACTGATGTGAACGCTATTCCTAATTATGCAGCGGATAAAGTCGCGGCTGCAACTAGAGCAAATCTAATTGTCAACTATCCAGAAGTGCGACAACTTAATCCTTTACAACCTCTAACTCGTGCAGAAGCAGCAGCGCATTTGTATCAAGCGTTAGTCAGACAAGGAAAATTACAGCCTTTAGCGAGTAATATTCCAGCAGCGAATTATATTGTTGGCACGATTGGTGGTACTCAAGCTGCGAATAACGTTTTTTCAGTTACCGCGTCGAATAATTCATTCACAACTTTTACTTCATTATTAAAAACCTCTGGCCTTGCTGGTATTTTAGAAACTCCTGGCTCGTTTACAATCTTTGCTCCTACAGACCAAGCTTTTGCTGCATTATCACCGGAAACTTTACGACAGTTACAGCTACCAGAAAACCGAGAAACGCTGATTCGGATTTTGAGATATCACGTAGTTTTGAAACAATTAACTGCAAATGAACTTTCATCTGGTGAAATCAAAACACTTGGCGATAACCCTGTAAATGTTCAAGTTAATACAGGCGCCAATCAAATTAGTGTCAATAATGCTCAAGTTGTTCAACCGAATATTCAAGCAAGTAATGGTGTTATTCACGCAATTAACACGGTGCTGATACCACCAAATCTTACTCAAAGCCAGCAACCATAATTCTTTTTTTAGCTTACTCCCATTTGCCGCACAAAGGTCAAAAAAATGAGCCGCGTTCCTAATCGACATTTTTGGCTGTTGTTATTAAGTCGCACTAGTCTTGTGTTAGGTGCGATTTTACTTGTGGGAATTATTGGAGGTAGTTGGTGGGTTTGGGTTTTTATCCAACAACGATTAGCACCGTTAGTTGAAAGAAATCTTCAACAGTTGCTTGGGCGCGCTGTTGAGTTAGGAGAAGTCGAAAGTTTTTCTCTTAACAGCTTACGGTTTGGCGGCGTAAGTATTCCTGCAACGCCAACTGACTCAGACCGTTTAGCAGCAAAAGCAGTGTCTGTGGGTTTTGACCCGTTAGAACTACTTCTCAATCGAACTTTGGAACTTAATGTAACCTTAGTCCAGCCAAATGTTTACATCGAACAAGATAAAAATGGGCGTTGGGTGGACACAACAATTCAAGACAGACCGTCTGAAGGGGGAGATTTGTTCAAAATCGAATTGGAAACGATTAAAGTTACCAATGCGGATGTAGTTTTGGCGCCATTTCCTCAAGATAGCCCTCAACCTAGTAAAGCTAAAACTTTGGTCGCGTTTAAACAGGTGAATGGTATTGCAAGCCTTCTAGAACAAAACCAGCGAATTAGTTTTGATATCAATACTCAACCTGTAAGTGGTGGAAATTTAAACATTGCTGGAGAAACGCGGCTCAAAGCACAACAAACAAACCTCAAAATTAAGGCGACAAATTTACTCGCAGCTGATATTTCTCGCTTATTAGAGTTACCTGTTGACCTCCAAGCAGGTCGAGTGGATGGTAATTTGACTGTGAATTTGCAACAAAGGGCGCCGAAAACTACTTTTGCAGGAACAGTCACAGCAAATCAAGTTACTGCCCAAGTCGCCAACCTGCCAAGGAAATTTCTTCATACTACAGGTAAACTACAATTCCAAGGAAATAATATTGCGTTTGAAAATGTAACTGCACGCTATGGTAATATTCCAGTCCAAGCCAAAGGTATAATTAATACCCAAACAGGTTACAACCTTTCTGCTCAAGTAAAAGCTGTTAGTGCGAAAAACTTGCTAAATACATTAAGTGTAAACTTGCCTTTTGCAACCAGAGGAGAATTACAAGCAAATTTACAAGTCAAGGGAGCGCTGCAACAACCAGTTTTAACCGGAAACGTTAGCACGATAAAAACTGCTCAAATTGACCGCATTAATTTTAAAAATATCAGCAGTCGCTTCCAACTGACTCCTCAACAACTTACCTTAACGCAAATTCAAGCAGTTCCTGTTATTGGCGGACAAGTTACAGGGAGTGGTCGAATTGGGTTAGGAAATCAAAGACAGATTAGTTTAAATTTCCAATCTGAGAATATACCGGGAGATGCCTTAGCACAAACCTATAATTTTTCTTTACCCAACAATATTAATATTAACAACATCTCAGCAGATGCTCAAGTTTCTGGTACTCCTGAAAATTTGCAAACAGTAGTACAAGTGCAGGCGCCTACAGCGACTTACCCAGGTACAATTGAAGTTGCAATTAACAATCAAGGTACTACCTTGCTTCAAAACGCTTTATTTAAAGTCGCAGATGGTACAGTTGCAGCTACCGGAAAGCTTACAAAAGGTAATTGGCAAGTGACAGTTAATGCTCAACAAATTCCCCTGTCCCGTTTTGCCCAAGTTCCACAGCAGTTTCAAGGACTTGTTAATGGCAAGTTTAATTTGTCTGGTACTACCGCATCTTTCCAACCAAGTGCAATTCAAGCAACGGGAACAGCTAACATAAATTTAGCCGAAGGTAGAGTTAATCTTAGGAACATTAGTTTAGATAATGGACGCTGGCAAGCAGTAGCGAATGCATCTCAAATTCCTCTCAATCAAATAGCAGAAAATTTACCCGCAGGGCAAATTGCTAGTACAAATTTAAGGGTTTCAGGAACGACTCAATCTTTCCAACCCAGCACTATTCAAGCAACAGGACAAGCTAATTTAAAATTAGCAGGAGGTACAGTTAATTTACAAGATATTCGCCTTGATGATGGTAATTGGCAAACAAGTGCGGGTATTTCTCAAATCCAACTCAACCAGTTATCCCAGGAATTACGCGGGCGCCTGAACGGACAAGTACAATTAGCAGGAACGACACAATCCATCCAATTGTCAGATATTCGAGCCGCTGGAAAAGTACGTTTGAACCAAGGTTTAGCACAGATTCAGCAACCCCTAACTGCACAATTTCAATGGAATGGAGAACAGGTTCAAATTTTAAAGGCAACTACGCCTGGTTTAAACGCTGCAGGTACTATTGCCGTACAATTACAACCCACACCACAAATTATAGCTTTGAACCTGAACGTACAAGCACAAGATTACAATTTACAAAACTTACCACTTAACCTTCCGGGTAACATTGGACTTGCTGGTACTGCGAACTTCAACGGAAAAGTTACAGGTGCCCCATCTTCTATTAATGCAGATGGAAACATTAGTCTCAGAAATTTTGTGGTTAATAATCTAGAGTTTGAGCCAGTGTTAACGGGAAGTGTAAATTTTCAACAAGGACAAGGAACACAGTTAAATTTAAATGGTAGGCAAGACCAAATTGCTTTAACACTTGATGCAAATAATCGCCCAACTGCATTTTCCATTCGCCAAAATGGAGCTATTGCAATAGGCAGAACTCAGGGCGAGAATTTACTGGTTAACGTCCAAGACTTTCCTGTCGCTGTGTTGAGAAATCTTGTTCCTGGTGTAGGCGCCAATTTAGAACCTATTGCTGGAGACATATCACTGAACTTAGCAATTAATTTAGATCAATCTACAGTTGTGGGCGATGTAGCTATTGCTCAACTGAGACTTGGTAGAATTACGGGCGATGAATTTATTGGACGTATTAGTTTTGCAGATGGAAATTTCACTTTAACTGAGGGTGAATTACGACAAGGTGAGAACCGTTTTGCACTTAGCGGTAATTTACCCACTACTGGAAATCAACCATTACAGTTTCAACTGAGTTTTGACCAAGCTCGAATTCAAAATGTATTACAATCTTTGAGAATATTTGATTTTCAAGATGTTACTACTGGATTGAAAGTACCAGAATTTGCAGGTGCAGAAAGTTTGCAAACAACTCCTGTAGGATTACCAAATGCAAATTTAATCACGCAATTACGTAGGTTTTCAGAAATTGAAGCGTTAGTTGCACAACAACGTAATCGGCGCCAAGAAACATCTCGAATTCCTTCTTTACAAGAGTTAATGGGAACTCTCAGCGGTAATGTTGCGGTAACAGGTTCATTACAATCTGGTATAAATGCCAACTTTAGTTTGACAAGTGATAACTTGATATGGGGTAAATATAATATTGATGAAGTAGTTGCATTAGGAAGCTTTGAAAATGGTGTTTTAACATTATTACCATTACGAATTGATTTAGGTGAAGGGCTTTTAGCATTTAATGGGCAGTTAAGTCAAAATGAACTATCTGGACAAGTGCGAGTGGCAGAACTACCAGTAGATTTAATTCAACCCTTTATACCAGACCTACCTGTAGAAATTACGGGTGATTTAAATGCGCTTGTCACTTTAGCAGGGAGTTTAAATAATCCTAGAGCAATTGGTGAGGTAGCTTTAGTTGACGGTAGTTTGAATAATCAATCTGTTCAAACGGCAGAACTTAGCTTCAACTATAATAACGCGCGTTTAAATTTTGGCAGTATTGTTTTAGCAATGGGTACAGAACCATTACAAATTATCGGTAGCGTACCATTTGGATTGCCTTTTGCTTCAGTTCAACCCGATAGTAACCAAATTAGCATTCAAGCAAATGCTCAGAATGAAGGTTTGGCAATTTTAAATCTGTTTACTAATCAAGTTAATTGGGTTTCAGGTCAGGGACAATTAAATTTAACAGTGCAGGGTACGTTAGACCAGCCAGTTACTAATGGAATTGCTAGCATTAATAATGCGACCATCAACGCTCAAGCGCTTACCGAACCCCTAACCAATGTAGCGGGAACAATAAGATTTGAAGGGAACACATTAATTGCAGAAAACTTACAAGGTGAATATAGTAGCGGACAAGTTACAGCAAATGGTATTTTACCAATTTTTGCAAGCCAAAATGCCCAACAACAAGCTGCGACTAATCCTCTAACGGTTTCATTAAATGACTTGAGATTAAATCTTCCAGAATTGTATCAAGGTGGAGCTAGCGGTAACATTGTAATTGCAGGAACTGCACTAAACCCTGCGCTTGGAGGAACAATTAGGTTACAAAATGGGGAGGTATCACTAAGACAGTCAACTGCTACTAATAATTCTAATGTTCAATATAATATAGATGGAGGTTCTCCACCTACAACTGATGCAGCACCAATAGGACAAGCAGCCAAATTACCTGTCAGATTTGCAAATTTACAGGTAATTTTAGATGAAGATGTGCGCGTAACTCGCGAACCCTTGTTAAGTTTTGTTGCTCAAGGTGATATCACCCTCAATGGAACTTTAGCAAATCCTCGTCCTCAAGGATTAATTAATCTTGAAAGCGGGCAGGTTAATTTATTTACTACGCAGTTTACATTAGCGCGCGGTTATGAACAAACTGCACGATTTATTCCCAGTCAAGGATTTGACCCAATTTTGGATGTTCGTCTATTTACGCTTGTTCCTGAAGTTAGCGGTAGTCGCATACCAACTTCACCCTTATCTAGCGAAATAGAAGATGTTTCTGCTATTAACTTTGGCACATTAAATACGGTGCGTGTGCAAGCAAGAGTAACTGGTCTTGCAAGTGAGCTAGATAAAAATTTAGAATTAACTAGTGAACCTGCGCGTAGTAAAGCAGAAATTGTAGCTTTAATTGGAGGTTCTTTAATTAATGCATTCGGTCAAGACAATGCTGTATTGGGACTTGTGAACTTAGCTGGTTCTACTGTTTTATCAGATGTTCAAAGTACTATTAATAATATTGGTCAAACTTTAGGATTGAGTGAGTTACGAGTATATCCAACTTTGCTAACAGATTCCGGGAGAAATACTTCGGTTCTTGGTTTAGCAGCAGAGGCAGTATTTGATGTTTCTGAAGATTTTTCTGTTTCTTTCTCACGAGTTTTTGCGACAAATGAATCTTTCAGATATAACGCTCTTTACCGTATTAACGACCAAATTATTTTACGAGGTTCGACAAATCTTGATGATGAAAGTCGAGCGTTAATTGAATATGAATCGAGGTTTTAATGTATGTTAAATTATCTTAACAAAATGAAATACCGTCATTTTTCTTACCCTTTGTTGTCGCTGTTGATGACATTTGGTATTATTACTGGTTCACCCGAAGCATCTCTAGCAATTCCTTGGTTAGAATTACTGTTGCGAGGAGCGCAAGTCGTTCAGTTGTATAGTATTTCCGAAGAAGAAGAAATTCAACTAGGTAAACAGATTAATCAACAACTAATTAGTAGCGGTCAAATTCAACTTTACTCAAATCAAAAAACTAATCGTTGTGTGAATCAAATTGGTCAACGTTTAGCTGCAAATAGTACTCGTCCTAATATTCCCTATACATTCCAAGTAGTTCGAGATAGCAGTATTAATGCCTTTGCAACTGCGGGAGGTTATGTTTATGTAACTACTGGTTTATTAGGAGCAGTCGATAATGAAGCTCAATTAGCTGCTGTTTTAGCTCACGAAATTGCTCATATCGCTAGCCGACATTCAATTGAACAAATGCGGCAAACAGCTATTACTCGTGGTCTTGTAAGTGCAGCAGGTTTAGATAGAAGTACTGCAGTTCAATTAGGAGTAGAATTAGCGTTGCAACGTCCGAGAAGCCGTGAAGATGAATACGAAGCAGACCGTAGGGGAATTGAAACTTTAGCGCGCGCTGGTTACGACCAAAGAGCCATGATTGCATTTTTACAAAAGTTACGCAATCAACCTACTCCTCCAACATTTTTAAGTACCCACCCGGCACCAGATGACCGTATTTCAGCCCTTAGACGCGCGATTAGTAGGAGCAATAGTAGATAAACACCCAATATTAAACTAATATTAAACTCGTAAAACTTATAGGGGTAAGATTGCGAAAAGATTATCTAATGGAGTCTATTTGGCGATGCTTTTACTCGGTTTGTTCCTTTCAATTTTTTTAGGTTTTGCCAAGATTGCTACATTAATCTGGGTCTTTTCCCACACTAGAAAGCTGGCTGTAATCATGTACCTAACTTACCTCTTTATCAATTTACCCTCCTATACAGGGTTAATAGAAAGAATAGTTGATAGCATTCAAAACAATGAAATAATGCTATGGCTTGGTGCAACTTCTAGTCAGCGAGTTTCTAATTTTTTGTTTCTGACAAGGTTTGTTTCTACTGGCGTTGAAACGCTCCTTTTCATTTGGCTAATACTATCGCTTACAAGGAGGGCTAGGTAAACCTTTTACATGTGGTTGAGGAAGATGTGTATTTATTCGCATCCCTCTAAGGTTAAAAAATTTTACACTAAAAGATATAACTTATTATACTGTGAACGGGTGAAATCTAGACTTTTGTCATGCCCAGGTAGAAGCATCTTAGAGGTTGTCTGAAAAGTGCTGTTTTGTGTCATGCCCAGGTAGAAGCATCTCAGTATACGTCCCAAAACCTAGATTCTACCCTACGGGAAAACTATGTTTACGTTCCGTTGCACTCCACTCAGAATGACAATTTATACCTTGTCTGACTTTTCAAACATCCTCTTAGAGATTTTCGTTTGCTTGGAAAGTACAGTTTTAACCAGTTTTTAGTATAACCATACACTTTCATAAGCAAAATTTTGAATTTATCCACGAGTTTTCCACAATTAATATGTAAAATTTTGTAATTAAAGATAGTTGGTTTTAAACTTAACTAAAAACTAATTTATTTTTTTGCTTGTATACCCGCGCGTGTATTGGTATATACAAATAAAGACTGCCGAGAGCAGGCTATCAGTGCTGTTTTGACGTATTACTGATAAAAATATATATTTATTAAAAAAATAAAAAATATATATCAAGACAAAAGTAAAAATGCAGAAAAAGAAAGTTATTTCAACTAACACTAAAGTTATGACACCAAATCTTGACCCAATAAGAATAGGAACCCGGTTAGCACGGAACTGGTGGACAATCGCATTGCGAGGAGCAATCGCCATTATTTTTGGTTTAGCTGCACTGTTTTTGCCAAGAATTACCCTGGCATCGTTAGTATTTTTGTTTGCTGCCTTTGTGTTAGGAAGTGGAATTTTACTAGTGACGATGGCGTTTAGAGACCGTCTTAACAATGCCCACGGATGGATACTTTTAATCGAAGGAGCAATTAGCATCATACTAGGGGTGCTTGCTTTCGTCTGGCCAGCCATCACTGCTTTAGTATTACTTTACTTCATTGCAACTTGGGCAATCATGATTGGCATCTTGGAGATTATTGCTGCCATTGGACTGAGAAAAGAGATAGAGAATGAATGGTTACTTCTTTTGGTTGGGATTGGGTCTGTGATCTTTGGCGTGTCGTTGTTAATTTGGCCTGGAGCTGGAGCATTAGCAATTCTGTGGGTTATTGGCATCTACGCAATTTTCTTTGGCATCCTTTTGTTAATGCTTGCCTTCCGACTACGCAGTTGGAAGCGTCAAAGAGGTGACATGTAAGAGAACTACTTTGCCGAAGATTAGATAAAGGTTTATCAGGCGCCTTTATCAATATCAATTTTTTAACATAAATTTAGATACTTTCGCTTAAAAAAGTAAATCAAAACATAGTTTTATGAGGAAAAAATTAACAGCTTACTTAATACTACCTTTGATCTCCTTAACTGTAGGACTTGTGAGTAGCTGTTCGAGAGAGTTATCTAGGGAGACTTCATCCACTGCTTCTCCAACTTTAACACCAACAGTTGTAGAACCGCAAAATCAAGCTAATCGTCCTCTGGCGCCGACACCAGAAGACGATAACTTTGTAGTCGCAGTTGTCGAAAAGGTAGAACCAGCAGTTGTTCAAATTAACACCCAGAGAACAGTTAGAACTGAGGCGCCCCAACTACCAGATACATTTGACGACCCATTCTTTCGACGGTTTTTTGGTGAAGCAGTACCAACACAACCTACTGAAAGAGTAGTGCGGGGACTTGGTTCTGGTTTTGTCATCAATTCTAACGGGCAAATACTGACTAACGCCCATGTAGTTAGTGATGCTGATAGAGTAACGGTAACATTTTCTAGTGGTCGTACCTATGAAGGAAAAGTTTTGGGCAAAGACCCTGTAAGTGATGTAGCAGTTGTGCAAATAGAAGGCAATAGCTTTCCAACAGTGGAAGTAGCAAATCCTGATTCTATCAAACCAGGGCAATGGGCAGTTGCAATTGGTAATCCTTTGGGTTTGCAACAAACTGTAACAGTAGGTGTTATTAGTGCAATTGAACGCTCCTTAAATCTTTCGACTCGACCAAGTAACTATATTCAAACTGATGCGGCAATTAATCCAGGAAATTCTGGTGGACCACTCCTAAATGCTCGCGGTCAAGTCATAGGTGTAAATACTGCGATTATTCAAGGCGCCCAAGGTATCGGTTTCGCAATTCCTATAGATACAGCACAACGTATAGCTCAAGAATTAATTACAGATGGTAAAGTTGAGTACCCATACTTAGGAGTTCAAACACTGACCTTGACACCAGAAGTTAAGCAAAAAATAAACAATTACCCAAATAGTAATATTCGCATTGTCGCAGACCAAGGAATTCTTGTAGTTCGCGTTGTTCCCGGTTCTCCTGCTGCGAGAGTTGGAATACGCGCGGGAGATGTAATTCAGCAAATTAACAATCAACCTGTTAAAGATGCAGAAGAAGTTCAGCAAGCAGTAGAAAAGAATGGATTAAATAACAATTTGCAAATTCAAGTACTACGCAATGGACAAAATTTAGAATTTACAGTCCAACCTCAACCACTGCCATCTCCAACGAATAATCAATAACTAATGTTTTTCGGTTAACAGCTTACATTTCGGCGTCTCATCAAAACCATTAACCAGTAAGGATTACAAGAATAGGATACATTTGCCAATAAATATATATTGGCTTTACTCTTTTCACTAATGTTATTAATTATAACTATTTGGGTAATATAAACTAGGAAAAATAATCCTAAACAACACGAGAGAGTATTACCTTAGATAAGTTTATATGTCAAAGCAATTAGAGTCTTCCAAATAAAAAATATCCAATTACTCTTGTGGGATGGGCTTCTAGCCCGTCCATTATAAGCAGGGCGGGCAAGGATGCCCACCCCACAACTGGATAATTTATTTCTTGGACTACTCTTAGCTGTTTCTGACGTTTTTCTGTAAACCATTTACGCAAATAATAACTGACTAGTGTTAGTACCAGCCAAATTTAAACCAATATTATTGAAATTAAAACCAGTTGTTCCTTGAAGTGTCAGCAATAACTCTCCAGAACCAAAACCACTATTTCCTGTAATTCCATCACTCAAGCGGAAGGAAGTACTACTACCACTCGACACAACATCAATCACAGAAATGCCTTCAAAACTGAGTAAATCTCCATTTCTACCACGACGGAATTCATAGACAACATCTGTACCACCACCATTACGATAAATTACAGTATCTTGTTGAAAATCTCTACCTAAATATAGGGTATCGTTACCCAATCCACCTGTTAGAGTATCTGCACCCCTACCACCGTAAAGGGTATCATCACCAAGCCCACCCCGGAGAATGTCATTACCACTAAGTCCCCACAGAGTATCATTCCCACGCTGACCATTAATGACATCATCGGAATTATTAAAACCGCGTACTTGGTTGTCGAAACCATTTAGAAATGTTACTGTATTGGGACGAGCAACTCTGTCTGGATTCGCATCAACATTAATTACATCAAAGCTATCTTGAATCGAGGTATCACCATTAAATAAAACATTACCGATACCATTATTTAAATTATCAAAATTCTCAATTGCAAAGTCAGCAAGAACTACTTTTGTATTTGCAACACCGTCGAAGGAAATTTCTAAGTCTTTGCCATTTTGTAGCAAAATTAGATTTTCGGCAGTTAGACCATCTCCTGCAAATTTTAAGATGTCCGCTTCCGCAATTGCTTCTGGTGTTGGATTCGCTCCTCTGCCCACACCACCAAAGTTAGCAATGTTAACGGTACTACCAGGTTCGACTCCAAAGGTATTTTGTCCACCGCTAGCATCAGCTAAAACTCGAATTCGCGCTACCTGATAACCTGGATTTGTAAAGTCAGCATTGCTAAATCTAGGGTCGCTCAAAATTGCTCCACCGGGAATAAAGCCTTTAGCTATTTGCACAACACCATTTTCACTGGCGCCAGTGTTAGGATTTTGCTGCCCAAAAAAGGCAGTATTAGCGGGAATTTCATCATTCACTTCCGAACCAGCATCTAGGACTTGCCCACCTAAAAGCGTAAAATCAACCCCCAGAAAATTACCGCGATCGTCAAAGATGCGATTTTGGCGCTCATTTCCATTGGCAATAAAGAAGTCATTACTAGGGATCAGCATTGCTGCGTAGCTAAAGTAACGACTGTTAAGGTCACTTCCATTGAGTGTAATTGTTGTTTGTGCTATTTCCCCTGAGTCAATCGGACCTGGTGTCACAGCTAAACCAGGAATAGTACCTTGGACAGAACCAAATCCAGACAGGTCAAATTCCTGGGAAATCAGATTTGTCGCACCATCTTCTGCAACACTTTCTAGTCCTGGAGAAACTGGTCTACCCCTGTCATAGATATCAAAATTGCCATCATGAAAGCCAAACCATAGTGGTGTCACCAAAGTCCCATTTTGGGGAGCTAGATTTTCAACACTGATGATAACCTTTGTTGATTCCATAAATACTGCCTTAAATTTTGAGATTAAAACTTACAGCTTTATCGAGTATTAAAATATTCTCGTATAAGCCAAGTACACCTTAATATTACTGATAAGTATTAAAAGTGGCTGATAGCTAAATAAGAATTTGCTGAGAAATGAATATTAAAAGCTAACTACCATCAGTTTAATCTGTTTGACGATGAAGAAAAAGACTAATTTTGCGCTAAAGCATTAGACTCGTAAAATACACCTGCTTTCACGTACCATTCTTATAATGCGGATTGAATCATTTCTGTGTACTTTTTTTTCGGTTTTAAACCTACAAGTTGTGCTATGTTTTGCTGTTGTTTTAGTAATACCACTGTTGGCGCACTTCGGACTCCAAAATTGATTGCCAGTTCTGGTTCTTCAGCCATATCCAGTTCAACCAGATGTAATTTACCTGTATTATCATTAGCGATTTGGTGAAGTACAGGTTGGAGAGTTTTGCAAGAAGGGCAATAAGGTGCGACAAATTTGATAATGATTAATCGATCTGATTCATGTATCAACCAATCGAAAGCGGCTTTTCCAGCAAAGAAAGTTTGCTCAACAGAAAAAGTATCTGGCATAATTATCTCCTAAAAATAAAACTTATGTAATTATGAAAAAATTGTCTCAAGGTAAGAAATAATCAGCGATGATGAAGCAACTTTATCTTTGGAGTCAATCCAAAATATAAAATCATCCAAAAAACCATTGAGTCCCAGAAAGTAGGTAATAACCCCCAGTCAAAATCAGAGCTACGCTACCAAAGCGGATAATTCCCTCGGAATGTTTCAACAGCTTATTGCTTTGTTTTGCTAGTCCCGTAAATAAACTTGCCAGAAAAATTAACAGCGTATAACCCAAAGCATAACTAACCATCGTTAGAGTACCTAATATCTGGGAACCAGTTGCAGCAGCTGATGCTAGTACCGCAAATAAAACTGGACTTGCACAGGGGGAACTCACCAAAGCAAAAGTTAAACCAACTCCATAAGGCCCTGCTTTAGGAAGATTGACATTTATTTGCGGTAAGGGAATGTTTATTACTCCCATCAACCACAAACCCATCACAGTCATAATTAAGCCCACTACTATATTGATATAGCCTCGGTACTCCACCATTATCGCTCCAGCAAATGAAGAAACCAAGCCAAACAGACTTAAAATTGTCACTGCTCCTAGAACAAATAAACCAGCTTTAGTAAAAGCATCCCAACGGGATTTAATATTCAGTGTGCCGATATAACTGAGGTTAACAGGTAAAAGTGCCAGAATACAAGGAGATACACTTGCGATGGCGCCACCAGCAAATGCCAATGGTAACAACACAAAAGGATTAGCTGTATCCTGCTGGTCAAACCACCGTTGATAGCGGTTTTCGACAATCGAAATTACCCGTTCAATTGGATGACTAATTACAGATCCGAGGGTGAGAACTAGAATCAATGATAGTAATCCCAATCCACTGTAAAATAGCCATTTTTTTGAGATTTTAAAACGCCGGGAAGTGGTTTGTTTAGTTGAGGATTGGGGTATTGGTTTCATGAAATTCTCCTGAAGCGATGAAGAGATAAAGACTAATTTTTTGCTAGAGCAGTGTCGAGTATTTTACTGTAGTCAGCCTTATTAGGATTATTTTTGAACATCGTTAAAATATTTCCAGTCGCCGGGTCAACGATGGCTACTGTGCTGGTTTTACTCTTGTTAGCTTCTAGGAATTTACTTAGACCTAGTTTTTCTGCCATCACCTCTGTTTCTTTAACCTTGGCTTTGTCGGTGACATCTAGCACTACAAAGTTGACTTTGCCGGAATATTCCTGTTTCAACTGCGACAAGGTGGGAGCAATATTCTTACACCCAGCACACCAAGTAGCGAATACATCTACTAAAACTGGTTTACCTTGAAGTTCTTTTGCTAGGGGTCCTCCGACAGAGGTTAATTTGCCAGCACAAGGGTTTTTATCTTTAGCTGCACAGGGGTTTTTGCCCGCGCAAGGGTCTGCTTGAGAAACCTCTGTAGTTGATGATGCTTGATTTTGCCCAACATTTTCCGATTTTGTGGCGCCGCATGATACCGTCAAAACTAGGCTGCTTAAACACAGTAGACTAAGCAAAAATTTAGTATGTTTGTACATGATTTGTTCTTATCCTCAAGCTTGTATTACACGATGTCAGCACAATCAGAGCGTTCGTATTGAATACTCGAATTGTGTTGCATCTATTGACTAAGACGACTGAGTATCAGAATTGGATTTAAATAAATTCAACAATAACCGATCTAGCATCCAATCCAATTCCATAGCACCAGTCGTCATATAAATGTAGATGAAACCCTTAAGAGGTAATGTCTCTTAGCTCACCGGAATGCACCAGACCCAGAAACCGGGCTTCTTGACAAAGACTTTGCTATAAAACGTTGATTTTTCGTACAGAAGCCCGGTTTCTTTAAGCTTATTGACAATGCTGCATTCCGGTGAGTTAGTGCGCGTTATGGAGAGAGGTGATGGTACACAATTTACCCTTAACTTGTGAC
>ERZ1066124.76-NODE-76-length-93768-cov-25.011738_pt1 | contig 93768 bp, 90 predicted proteins | sample MGYA00382771_ERZ1066124 | MGnify/ENA primary metagenome ERZ1066124 (study PRJEB33369, sample SAMEA5778354) | biofilm metagenome | biome: Industrial cooling water; feature: Water cooling tower basin; material: Biofilm | place: United Arab Emirates | collected... | reverse complement strand
CCAGTAAAGTTTCTAGCATTGAAGACTCGGCACGTGCAGGTGATATTAAATTATCAGAAGCCGAAATTCAGCAAATTGATAAAGAAACAGCTTCTTAACTAAAATCCTAGAAACCGGGTTTATTCGCTGAAATTTTTTCATAAAAATGAAGATTTTGCCTATAAACCCGGGTTCTTAGACATAAATGTTTACAATTAACTTGTCAATTTACTGATAAGATTTAATTAAGTACGTAAAAACAGTCATTTGTTTTTTTTATATTTGTTAATAAAGTGGATGAAACCATTTTTGTTAGCAACATCTAAGTAAAACAATAGTGTAATTATTTACCTGAATAAGATTTATTTTACTTAAGAGATATCTTTATGTCAGTTTATATTGGTAATTTATCCCATGAAGTGGAAGATAATGATATTAGACAAGTTTTTTTAAAGTATGGAGTAGTTAAAAGAATTTTAGTATCTACAAACCAAAAAACAGGAGAGAAGAGAGGATTTGCGGTTGTAGAAATGGAAACAGATAGTCAAGAGATGGCAGCGATTAGTGCATTAGTAGGTACTGAATGGATGGGATATACACTCAAAGTAAATAGAGCTAGAACTGTTGCAGATGCAAGATAAGTATTTAAATTTTATTTTTTGGAGTTGTTAATGTTAGACTTAGCTATTAATCCCGTTCAACCCGCCGTGTTAATCACTATTATTGGGGAAACGGTGTTGAAAGACCGTATTGTAAAGCTACTGAAAAGTCATAATGTAACTGGATATACTATTAATCAGGTACAAGGTGAAGGTGGGCACGGAAGACGCTTGTCAGATTTAGCTGGATATAATACTAATATTGAAATCAAGACAATTGTTTCATTAGAAGAATCTGATATCATCCTTGGGGCACTAAAAGAAGAACGAGGCAAACACGCTTTAATTGCCTTCCGACAAAATATAGAAGCATTTTATTAATTAGCCGTTATTGATAAGTTTTATTTCTTATTGCTCACTCGTTGATTCGAGTGATTTTTGGCATAATTAAGTAATTGTGTTGCGTTTATCACAGGTCGTAAAACTTATACTGATAGATTTAAGGGTGATGAATATGAAATAGTAATGTTGCCTTCAAAACCTTCAGGGAAAACTATATACCAGAAATATAAACCGATTAGATTATTAAAAAGGGTACAATCGCATGATTGGCTATGGTTAATAGCGTTTGCAGTTATTTCTGCCTGTAATGGTTGGTTTTTACGAGCATCTTCGCAGCCTTTGGGAATAGTGATTTATTTTGCTCTTTTTCCTTTAATTTATATTATATATAATGTAGCAGAATATTTCCGGGTGTTAGGTTTTTTAGTAATAACTTCCTGGAGCGTACTCTCTTTTACAATTGTTAACTTAAATTTACCATCTCCATACGTCGTAGCAATACTTTTATACGGTATTCATATATTTTTTTTTGGATTTGTCCTCATAGATGTAGTGAGTGATAGTGGTTTGTTTATGTTGTTGTTTATAGTAGTGATTGCATTGATATTGCTCAAACTTTCTAATTGGGAGATAATACTACGTCTAATTTGGTTTTGTAATATGCTGGTTACAGCTTCTAACGCAGGCAGTAGGCTGAATCGATTTTCGCATAATTATCCAGCATCAATCGTGATTTTAACAGGTGCCTCGGCTTTTGGCTTGGGTCTGGGATGGCTTTTGGGAGGAATTTAATATAGGAATAATATAGATTAATATTTTTTGGTGATAGTTATGCGGTAGAATCTAAGGTCTGCAATAAAACAGGTGCTTGCTGACTGGAGACGCTACCTATGGCTCGGATGTATTATGACACAGATGCAAATTTAGACCTTTTAGCTGGAAAAACGATTGCGATAATCGGCTATGGTTCACAAGGTCATGCTCACGCTTTAAATTTAAAAGATAGTGGCATGAACGTAATTGTTGGACTGTATCCGGGTAGTAAGTCAGCAGTTCGGGCTGAAGCAGCAGGTTTGACGGTTAAGAGTGTTTCGGATGCGGCGGCGGCAGCAGATTTTATTATGATACTGTTGCCCGATGAAGTTCAAAAGACTGTTTATAAGGAAGAAATTGAACCAAACCTCAAGGAAGGAAACGTTATCGCTTTTGCTCACGGGTTCAATATTCACTTCGGTCAAGTTGTACCACCATCTAATGTAGATGTTGTTATGGTGGCGCCGAAAGGTCCCGGACATTTAGTTCGTCGCACCTACGAACAAGGACAAGGTGTACCCGCATTGTTTGCTGTGTATCAAAACGCAAGTGGACAAGCACGCGATAGAGCAATGGCATATGCTAAGGGTATAGGTGGAACACGTGCAGGAGTTTTAGAAACGACATTCCGCGAAGAAACCGAAACTGACTTATTTGGTGAGCAAGCTGTACTTTGCGGTGGTTTGAGTGCTTTAATCAAAGCTGGTTTTGAAACTTTAGTAGAAGCTGGTTATCAACCTGAACTCGCATACTTTGAGTGTTTGCACGAAGTCAAACTCATTGTTGACTTAGTAGTCGAAGGTGGTTTGGCAACAATGCGCGATAGTATCTCGAATACTGCCGAATATGGAGATTATACTCGCGGTCCGCGTATTGTTAACGACCAAACAAAAGCCGAGATGAAGAAAATTCTCACCGAAATTCAAACCGGACAGTTTGCTCGCGAGTTCGTTTTGGAAAACCAATCTGGTAAAGCTGGTTTTACCGCAATGCGTCGTAGAGAAGCTGAACACCCTATCGAAGAAGTAGGCAAAGACCTACGTGCGATGTTTAGCTGGTTGAAAAAAGCCTAATATTTAAAGTGCTGAGTAGAAAGTGCTGAGTGCTGAGTATGAATTAAAACTCAGCACTCAGCACTCAGCACTTTACACTTTACAATTATTTGTTCATTTCTTTGATTGCTTCTTGTGTTCGTTTATTTGGGTCTGTTTTTGGGCGCCATGCTGGAAATAGACCTATAACAATATTGTTTATAGTCGTTCGTGTTTGATAACTGGCTGTACTCAATGGTTTTGGTAAAAAGCTATCTCCAAACCCAACGAATATTAGCATCAGTAAAAACACTAGTGTTATATTGCCTTTATTAAACATTTTTGACTTAACCTAAGAATGTATTTAATACTTAGTATTCCCCTATTCGCTATATTTATTACAATCTTAAATTGTTTTTTACTTAGAACAACATCAAACATTACAAGTACAAGTTAAAAAGAGTTGATGACAGAATAATAGTATTTTGGGTAGTCTTTCTTGACTCGATGCTCTAAGTGTTCGGCTATTTTTCGATTCTTTTTAGCATCTGCAATTAAATGGGTAAAACCAACTCGTGCTGCATTATCGGGAATGAAAGCATCATCTAGACTGGAAAATAAACATTTTACATCAATATCTTTGTACGGAGATTTTGTTTGGTGTTGATGGTAGCGAACGCAACAACCAAGAAGGTATTGTTCAAATAATATATTTCTTTCGCTATCTGGATGTAGAATTAACCAAGCAAGTTGGTTAGATAGATGTTCAACAAATTCAATTGCCAGACTTGCATAGTAGCGAATAAAATCTACTGCATGACCACCAAATATACCGCAATTGTATGCAGTTTGTAACAAGCCACAACTGCGCTGCCACATCCATTCTTCAGGTAACCAACCGTTTATGTGGCTAATAGCTGTCTCCATTCCTTCAGGGTCATAGCAGGAATTACCAACAACAAAGTATTCAGGATTTTGTGCTAAAAGAGGTGCGGATACCATTTCGGAAGGTAATGGTTTCCACAGAAATACATCACTATCTATATGAATAAAAGGTTCGGTTTGTGTACGATAAGTATAAACTTTACCTAATGCCCACAATCTAGGGTCGCTATTTTCTAGAGCATCTAGCTCTGTAAATACTTGTGTAAATTCTAAACCTAATTCATCGACAAGCATCCGCGCGCCTTCGCTATCGGTAAACAGCGCTGTTTCTGGGTAATGTTTTTTTGCTGTTTCTACTGATAAAATCCATGACAACAAATGATGTTTATTACTCACCCATATAGATTGTCTATTTTCCCTTAATGGTTTTGTCCATAAAGACCAAACAGCTTTCACTCAAAGCAAACCTCCGATTTTAGTTAAAAATTATCTACTGTAGGTTAGCATCAGTCCAAATCAAATCAGAACCTATTCCTGTTGTAGAACCAATGTAATAATGGCTACTAGCTAACGGGTAGAACTGGCGCCTACAATCTTCTGCTCCATCTTTACTTGCAATTACTGCTAAAGGTGCATAGTGATGTTCGACACCATGAGGAGGTAGAGCTAGAGGTTTGCCATTAGCGGATTTACGCCATTCTACATCACCTGTAGCTATGCGCGCTGGAATTAACCAATAATCACCCGTGCGATAATTTTCTTCTGATTCTGACTGTTTAAATTTAATTTGCACACCATCTTCTAGGGTAAACCAGTCTGTTGTTGCTTCCGAAATTGGTATGGCGCCGTTAATCAACTTTAACCCACTTTTTTCTTTTTGTTCCCAGCGTCGGAGGAAGGGATGTTTGCCGATATATTGGGTGAGCGCACATTCGGATGATTCTTCCCTTGTCAATGTCACCAAAAAATCTTCTGGTTCGATTTTGTCTACTTTCCACAGGGGTTTTGCTAATTGATTCAAGGAAATATAGTCATTAACGATTTCTACCCAATCACCTTCAGTTAAACCAAAACGGTAATCGTGCCACCAATGTTTTAATTGTAGGGTGATTGTTGTACCTGTTATCTCAACACCGCTATCCGCATCAATGGGAAAAATAACCGAACCGTTTTCCCGCGACCACTTAAAAGTCTGTGTACCAGTACTATCTGCGTGAATTTCCACACGATAAAGTTGATTTTCTTTATCTCGGTAGCGAGTATCAGGTTTAATTGAGCAAGTTTCATTTTGCTCTGTAGTTTCCTTTGCCTTTGCTGCTAAAAGTCCGCGATTTTTAGATTGCCACTTTTCTAATAATTTTTCCCAATCAACATCAGTACATTTTGTAGCATCTTTGTCTAATTTTTCAACTTTAACTTGCCAGATAACTTGGGAACGGGTTGCTGTATCTGCACCTCCCAAAGCCACTTCCCGAATTTCCTCATCTTGAATGTAAGTAATATGACGTTCCCAGACATCAAGAAAAACCAAAAAAGGTAAATCGGGTAGCTTTTCTTGGTCTGGATGAAGTGGGTAATGTGGCTGTTTGCAATATTTTATGGGCAATTCATCGCCATTTTCATCAATTTTATGGTTTTGACAGAGAATACCGTTAACGTAGTAATGTCCTGTACCAATTTGAAAATTTATAATCGTATCATTTTTAACATCGTCCTCAGTATGAAAAGTGATTTTAAATCCCGAACGTCCTACTGGAGTTCCGTGGGAACCAATTAAGTCCTCTGCTAAAGTTTGCAGGTAATGTAAAAGTATGGCAACTTGTTCATTCCAGTCTGCATCAACTTGTACCCTTCCTTGCTGCATTAATACTCGTAAAAAATGTTTTTGGGGGTCAAAACTATGGCGAGTAAAATCACCACTAAATTCACCTGACATATATTTATCCTCATAATAATTTTTGATTTTTCAATTAGCGTAAATAATTCCTGTTTCCATACCAGATGGAGTATATTCATCTAAACGCGCGCGTAAATTTGCCTCTCTTTGAGGTTGATAGAGGTGATGAAAAACACCCATTTCTGATTCATCATCAGCACCACGTTTAATTTCTTCAGCGCAGGTGTTAGCAAGCTGACAATAGGTGGGAGTACTGTAGCGAGTACTTTTGAACTGAGGACGGACGCGCTCACTTTCCACTTGCTTTAAATCTTCACTTACTGCTTGTTGAACTAAATCTGGTTGACAGTTATAGCGTTGGGGTGTGCGAGAACCAGGAGTGACATAACAAAAGCGTATACACCCGGACTGACGACGCGCGACAGTAATGCAACCGTTAAAGATAGAATTTTCTGCAAATTTAATACTATGAGTGAGGATTTTGCCAAATACAGTAGTGCGATAAATTGATAGTTTTGCATGAGCTACAGCACATCCGGGTGCGTCTATTGCTTCCTGCTCGGTGTGAGTCGCATCAACAATACTGTCACTGATGTGAATAGTAATGGGGTCAGTTTGTACCTCATCTTGATGCACTTGAATGGAACCGATAATGCTGTGGGTAATTTCTACTTGTCCCTTCAGGTTATATAATTCTAAACTTGGTTCAGCAGGACGTTTGGGTTCGCAATCACATTGTAGCGACCAACCAGGAACAAGAGTCGAATGGCGGATGGTAACTTTGACGGGACTCAGTATTTCTGTGTTTGCAGGGGTAGTGGATAGAAGAAAATCAGGCATTTCTCGTTGAATTCGCACCCCTCGACCAACGATTAATAAACCATCTAAACTGAAGCGACTTCCTGATTGTAAAGTTACAAGTAAGGAATCAGTAGTTTCAGCTTGATAATCTAGTAAGCGAATTATCGGACGTTTGTAGTTTGCCGCGCGAATTTGTAAGGTTTGATTAGCTTGGAGACACAAATTAAAGCACTCAGTGTAAACGCTACTATCGGTAATTTCAATCACTGCTTGACGATATTTTGCTTCGTTAGGATTAGTTTGATAATCTGACTGCCAACGGTCGAAAGCGTCGTTGATGCGAGTGAATTCTTCTTGTTTCCCTACTTGGTAAAGTGTATAAGTAGTTGGTTGTAACAGTATACGGTTATACTCACCACCGCCAATATCTGCACTAAAAGCATATCTATAAGAAACCCAAACTCCTGCTTTCGGTAGCTGACGAGAAGGAAAGACAATTCTCCCTAAAACTGGGTCAACTGCTACCATATCTTGAGGGGGTTGATATTGCCATTCACTCAGGTCTTCAGGAATAATTTTATCGTAAGGAATTGGGCGCCAGGTAAAAGAGTTTCCTGCTGGGGTTCCTAAAAAAATTTGAAAGCTCTTATTTTCTCCATAGTAAAGACTTTCACCTGTTTTTTTATATCTTTGTTTATCTATTTCTAAAACACTACGACGTAAGGGAACGGGTAAATTTATTTCTTCTGCAATGTGGGTTGGTTCTGTTTCAGGTTGAGGAAGATTATAAAGTGGTGTATCATTTCCTAAAACACTAAAGGTATAGCAATTTGGTCTAACTTCTTCTAAACAGTAAGCAGGTGTTCTGGTAACGGAATAGGTTTTTAGGCGCCAGATAAAAACTCCCACATGTGGAATATTATAGTGTCCTGGGTCGTAGGGCGATTGAATACGACGTATATCTACAGTATGGGCAATTTCATTAAAGGGACTATTTAGCATTTTTAAAATATCACTTTGACGTAAATCTACCCTTCTACCTTGCTCAAGGTGGAGGTGGTTAAGGTGTTGTGTCCAACCCAATAGCTTGTAAAATTCTACTGCCCGCGCGTACCAGCCAGCTACATCATTTGCTAGTAATTCTAATAATGCGAGAGTTCCTTTACGTCGTCGATTACGAATGGTATTAGCAAGTTCTCGTCGCGGAATTAATATTTTATTGCGTTGTTGTCCTTGAGGAGTGTTTATATCTCCCGGTTCACCAGCTTCGTGGACTGGTTTGTAACCAATTAAATCACCAATGTAAGGAACAACCCAATCTTGGCAGGTTTCGATAAACCAGTTTTCATAAAGTTGGGAAATATCAGACTCTACTATATTGACTTGTTCAGTGATTATCCGTAATAAGTCTCGTAAAGCATAGTCTTTTTCTGCATCGCTTTGACGGTATATTACGGGTAAGAGGTTGTATAAGTAGTCTTCTGTGTTGTTCATAAATAAAAAGAATTAAATAAATACTTACAGAGGGTTAAGAATTAGAGTTAGAGGTTGGGAAGGAGTTAATATAGCGATTTGGGCAGGTTGGATTTTTTGCTGCTTCACCCTAGCTAGATTCACAGTAATTCTTTTTCGCGGTTGGCTTTCGGTTGATGTATTGTTTTCTCTATTGTTTTCTCTGGGGTAAACTTTTCCTTGGGCTAAAGCTGCAAATATTTCTGTTAGTGTATTTGGATTTGCTGCTTCTGTTTCAGATACAGTATCCAAAATATCTAAATCAACAAAGTCAACTCCTGCAACTTTTTGAATTGTGCTAATTACTTCACTTAGGGTAATATCTTGTCCTAATTCTCGCTGTTCAAAACTAAAGGTATCTAGTAATGTTTGCCTTATTTGTGGTTCTACTGCCTCCCATTGATAATCTGGTAAAATTTTGATTTTAGCGCTAATGATAATTACCATTAGTTCTCTGAGTTTTAGCTGTATTGGCTGGTCAGGGTCACCATATAAACGTAGCGCTTGATATAAATTACGATATAAATCTGATTGTTTATCGATTGGTATGTCATCTACCCCAGCAATAGTTAGGTGAACTACCCGACGACGACCATCCGATAACAACATGGCACCTGCTTTAGCGATACCAGCAAAGGTGCGGGCAAAGTCTGCATAGTCTTGTACAGATACCAAACGGTCTAAAGCCATTACTGCCAAAGGCGCATTTTTACGCGCTTGGTCACGACTTTCCCGGTCGGCGCCTCCGGTAGCAGGTAGGGGGTTAATAACACTTCTTAGTCCCAAAGGTCGTGATGCTAGCAAACTAATTTGCTCTGCTTTAACATTACCAACTTTACCGATACCACTACGGTAAATTGCCCTGATATTTTCTACACCTGTAGGTAAACGGGCGCCGTTTTCTCCGTTACCAAATATGACGATAGTTTTACTGTCATCGCTAGTTTTAGTAATGTACGCGCGTTCCGTTGGCTTAAGTCCTGCAAGGCTATCTTTTTCGTGCCAGAGAATGTCATTGACACGAACTTCTAAAGTACTTTTGGCGCCAGCGGGTGTAGGAGATGCTACATAAGTAAGAGGTGATTGTCGCAGATAAAATTCCTGGAACGCTTTGCTACCATTACCACTTCCTAACGCTTCGGTACGAGTTTCACCGTGAGTAGCTTTAACAACATTACCGTAGATGGTAACAGTATCTCGTTTGTATTCGTAACTAAGAGAGTTTTTTAGTTGTATAAAAGTATGGGTTATATCTCCCGGTATTTCTTGTTCAATATCTTTAAACTTTGTTACCGCGCGTTGCTTAACTCCCAACAGCATGACTAACTCGCTAGCTTTAACACCCTTAGTTTCCCCAAGGTCAGCGCGCTCCCCAGATACAATTAACCATCGTCCTGGTTTTAACCCTTCATAAAGTTGGCTAAGTTCAACTTCGCTTCCTTTAACGGGTTCTTCTGTAGAGTTGATTACCTCGGATGCAAGTTTTAATTCTTCACTTTGAGCGTAGACTGTGGTTTGACGGAGTAAACTTAAAGAGCGATCGCCTTCTTGTAACCAAGGTCTATCTAAGATTAGTTGTGTTGTTTTCGCGGATATTCCATATTTAGCTGCTGTAGTTGTCCTGACTTTTTCGACTGAGTAAATATTTGGCTTTTCATCGCCGGGACGTTGAATTGCTACCCAACTGTTTGGTAATATCTGGTCATACTGGGCATCCAATGTCAAAATTCGTCTTTCTTCTGCTGAAAGTGCTGTAGAAGCTGCATCTGATATAAGGAATACTCCCTGTTCCCGCAAATCAACAACTAAATTGTGTCCGTTGATGGTGTAGCGAATTATTTGCCCCAAAGCCACTGATTCTTCGATTAAGGTTATATTACCTTCACGAATTCTGATTGTTCTTGTAATGGAGTCTTCTGGATTAATAAATTCAAATACTCTCTGGGGGGATAACAAAAAATTCACAGCTATCGTGAGTGTTTGCTCATCAAAGTTGACACTATAGCTAGCAGGTAATCCTGGTATGTTTGTTGTAGGAGTATCTTGTTGATATATAGTGATTAATCTACTTTTTATAGTATCAGTTTCTTGGACGGTTATTAAAGCCTGAAAAGCAGTTTGAGAAATTTGAGTTGGTTCTATTGCTCCGATTATATATGGCGTAGATAGTCGTAAACTAGTGGTGATAGTATCTGTAATTCCCCACTCTTCATAACCTAAAATTCTCCCTTGTTCATCATACACTGGCTTTAGGGGTGCATTGGCGCCGAAAGGTGCTGCTTTTACCCTTAATGCTTGGGTACTTTGTAAAGATGATTTATTTGTAACAGGAGTATTTTGCCAAGCAGTATATAATGTATCTTTTAGTTGAGGTTTAAGAGTTTTTAATAACTGTGGTGCAATATCTGACTCACATTTATAAGTATCTTTCAAAGATAAACCCAACCTTGAAGCATTAGCAGGTGGAATCGAAGCAGGTTTAAGTAAATTATTTAATAAACCTTCATCTGCTGTACCTAATTTATCAAAGGGGCATTTTCGTTTTTCTCTGCTTGGATTAGAAGAAGATAGATTTATTATATCATCGGTTGTTATAATTTCTGGCTCTGTTTGTAACTCTACTTGAGTACGATTTTCTATAGCTTGGGGTTCCACTTTTTTCACTTGACGAAAAATTTGCATCCCCTGATTATCAGCAAATATAAATAATAGTGGGTCATTAGGTTTAAGATTAGTCGTAATTCCCTGAAAGTAAAGTTTATCTATATCTTTAGCATTCGACATTTCAATATAATGAGGTCGTGTTAATCTTGGTTGCAAATTATTCCACTCAGTACGACCTTCGATAGTTTCCGCTATTTCAAAAAATTGCGGCATTTCCCCCGAAGCTGGTAGACTTTGAATTCTCGTACCTACGGGTATTTGCGTATCTTTGTTATATCCTATTTCCATTGTGAAAGCAGGATAGACTGTAGCAGCGACACCAGGACGCAAACTATAACCAACTAACCTTGCTAACTCCAATACAGAACGTCTTTCTGTTGCTGTCCGTAAATAACCCTCATTAGCTATACGTTCTTGGTAAAAGGTTAAAACATCCGCTACCGTTGCCCAAGCATCTAGAAAAGCAATAGAAGAGTCATTAGCATTTCGAGTTTTCAACTTAGCAAGAGCAGGATATTTACTATTAGAAAGACCAGCTTTCATAGTTTCGAGAAAGGTGCTGTGGGTACCCACTCGATACATTAAAGTATTTAAACCAGGACGGTTAGCAGTGGAAATAGGAGTTATCACTTCAACCCCTTCACAACACCCACAATCTTCATTCATCATGTCCTAGTCCTCCAATAATTTTAAATTTTATATTGTATAAAATACAGTTTATATAAATCCCTCCTACTTTATCTTCCACCTTGAAGACTTAGTTTAAAATGACCATTCTCAGGAAAATTCGGGTCATTATCTAACCGCGCGATTTCCATAGAACTTAGAGGTAAAATACCATTGTCGAGTTCTCCATTATCTGCCTCATACAAACGTTGTAATTTCGTTACCACCACATTTTCTACACCTGTTACCGTTTGCGCTGTCGCAACTAATTTACTCAAAGCGATACCAGTACCAAAAGTCAAATTATCTGGATGGAAAAAACCACGGCGCCCATCTGGTAAAATCCTATTGCTGAATAAATTCAACAAAGCTGCTTTCACATGTCCACGCAAAAAGTCTGATTGAACACATACAGTCATCTCAATATCCAAACTCACGTAAATAGCTTGTTTCACTACTACATCATGACCAATACGACGGTAACGATATAAATGTTGAGAAATAGCTGCTAATAAATCTTTGTTATTGGTTTCTTCTCCTAAAGGGTCAACTACTACCAACACCTCATCCCAACTACCTGTCCAGCGCAAGGTTGCAGCAGCTCTTTGTACTGTATCAGAAAAATCGCGCATGACTATATCCGCATAATCTTGTGCTGTGATTGCTCTTTGCAACTCAGAAAGGAAGGTACTAGGTGCAAATAATTTTACTTCTGATAACGGTTCGGGTTGTGTACCTCCTTTTGCTGGTAAAGGGTTATGAGGAGTTATGCCAGTGATTGCATTCTGACGAAATACGATATGAGCAATGCTATCAGCACCGATGTTTCCTGCTATACCATTACCAATGCGGTATGTTGCATAGAAATTACTTCCAGCTACTGGCATTTGTCCGAGTTCTCCATTGCCAAAACGCAAATGAGCATAACCTTCATTGTCCATTTCCACAACAAAATGCTTGTCTTGACTATTACTTCCTAATAAATCTAGTTGAGGAGTCCAAGACCATGATGGATAATTACTAATTAATTTGGTAATTTGTGGTAGAGCTTTTCTAGGTTTTTGTGTAAGTAAACTAGTGGCAGGCGCCTGATGTAGGTCTTGCTCGGAAAGCGGTTGGCGAAAGGTTAAAGGTGCATATTTGAGAGAGGGGTAAAAAGAAGCAGCTACTGCTGTTACATCTGCGGGTTGATTTTCCCCTTCACAGAGCATTATTTCTGTTTTTGCAGCTACTACACCCAAATTCTCTGTTACTGTGCGTCCGTGGTCTACAAGGATGACATTACCGTGCGCTACTGATATATTCTCGATTAATCGGCATTCTGGCGCCAACCCAATCGCTGAAATACACAGAGGAAAAGGCAATGCATCTGCTGTTGCCCAAGTAATTTCTACAATAGGAGTGGGCATGTCTTGAGTAACATTATTTACGTTTACTCTATAGACTTCATCCACACCAGGTTCAACGCTAATTAGTCTAACTGCATGACGATGGTTAATATCAGCATCTGCTTGGTTTCCGGTTTTGGCGCCTTTTACTTCTACAAAAATGAGGATATCGCCAGGTTTTAATTGTAACTTCCTTTCTAAATTAGGAGGTTTGGGAGCATCGTCATCACATTTATCTTGTTTAGTAGGAGTATTAGTAAAAGTATTAGTAGGGGAAATCCATTCATCTAATAGAGTTGCGCTAGTTGCACCCTTGGGTAAACAACATTCGCGATCACCCCATGTATAGAAATGAATTTCGTTATGTTTTTCATATAATTTGATTTCCGCTTGTGACTCTTTAAAAATCGGCTCAAAAACTTCGTACTTTTTACTCTCAATATTTCTCAGGTCATCTATTTTTAAAACTGGGTTTGAAACAGGTAAATCCTGATAAGTAGTAATAAAATATGTGTCTTTGAGATTTATGCTAGTATCAATTTTTGTTTCTAACCAAACCCAAGTTCTGGCATTACAACCCTCGTGCATCGGGTAGTCAACTAATCGCGCATGGCGCCGTACTGAGATACGCTGACGAGCGGTATCTAAATATGCTTCGGTAGCAACAGCATCTTGGTAGTAGCTGAGATAGTCTCCAACATAAGCTAAAAGTTCCACTAAAGTAATACCCAAGTCGGGAACATGCCGTGATTGCCAATTGGGCATAATTAACGCCAAACGGTCTAAAATTAATTGGCGGAAACTGGCATAATCTTTGGCTAAATAATTAATCTCCGGTTCAGTCCGTTCTTCCCCAGGACAAATATGTGTTGGTTTACAATCTAAGTCGCTGTGACAATTAACTTTAAAACTGAAATTTAGGTAAGAATAATGGGGGTCAATCCCTTCCAACCCAACTAAGCGCAGAGTATAGGTAGAAAAATCGCCAAATTTATCAACCCGCACTCGCAAAAAACTATCTAAAGTCGGGTCTTTCTGATGTTCTAACTCGACATCAATTACCTGGATATCTCGGATGCGCTGACCACCTTCAATTCTGATATTCTCCTTGCTAATATTTTCTGGTAAGGCGCCGATAAAATACACCCATAAAGAAAATTGGTCGTCGCTAACTTCTAAATAATCTAATCCGTTCAGGTTTCGTTTGCGGACTTCATGGCGCCGTTGTTCGTTTGTACAACTGTAGAGACGCGATTTATCGCGTCTATACAAAGAATTGTTCATCATACACCGCTCCTGGTAAAGATTTCTGTACGCTGTTCCCCAGTGCGTTTGACTACATATTCTAAAAATACCTGCAAGCGAGAATCCTCACTAATAACTTCCAACCCTTGCACATCAATTAAATCACCCAACCACTGCTGTAACGCTGCCTGCATCGTAAATTGTAAAGTTGCAGCTAACTCCGCACTATTAGGAGCAAAAACTAATTGCAGCAAACCGCTACCAAAATCGGGACGGTTTACCCTTTCCCCAGGATTGGTAAATAATAACAGCTTAATCATGTTTCGGATATGGTCGTCCGAGTCGGTAGTAGCAGTTCGACCGAGATTATCAAAGTGGAAGGGAAAATCTATGTTCATACCAACTCCACTACTAAGTTAAGTGGCAATTACACGCTGTTGAATGAGACTAGCATTTGGTGAACCTTGAGCAATTTGTTCTGCACTATAGCCAAGGGTTGCAGGTGTAAAAATTGCTGCTGCTACACCATTAATAAAAACTTTTGTAGCAGCTTGCACGCGAACATTAACACAAGGTTGGGGTTTTGTACCACCAGGTACTGGAACTTGAAAAGGACATCCAGCAACCGTGTGCAAATCATTGATAGTCAATACTGCTTGATTCAGATTTACAAACACACGTGGCGGACTACTGGGATTAGCAGTCACAGTTCCCGGAGGATGGAAACAGTTAGTAATTGCACCGACATGAACGATATAACCAGGCATCTTTTTATCCCTTATTTTTTACTGAGAGCTATACTCGCTAATTACACTACTGCTTTAATAACAAGTGCTGTACCATTAATTTTCACCTCCGTAGTGCTGACTTCAATAGACGATAGTCCGTTAGTGATTTTGATAGTAGTTGCATCAATTACAATTCGCGGACCAAGTGGCCCAGCTGCGGTTTCCAGAATGATACCCTCCCCTGGCACACTGCTGAGAATAATTTTATTCTGGGCAATAGATTGAATCACTATTGGTGGATTCGTGGGTGGTGCAGCTAATGCCATTGCAGGAACCTCGGCTGAGGAACCCCGCCAGGAACCAGTCCAAATCGCGTAGTCTGGGTTCCCTTGTTCAAATTCAACCCACACACCCGCACCAATAGGTGGAACGGCATACATACCCATTTGTGTACCAGCAACAGGACTAGATGGCATTGCCCAAAAACATGGGTCGGAACCTAAGACATCAGGTACTTGTACTAACAGGCGCCCCATTTGCTCTGGGTCAATATTACTAACAACAGTAGCGCGATATCTACCTGTAAACCTGCTATTATCTCCATTCATGGAATTACCCTTGGTGTAATCGAAATTAAACCATTGCGACTGAGCGTGAAGCTTTGTTTGTACTCCCCACGTTTGATGTTGTGAGTCACACTTTTAACGTAATAAAGCCCGTCATAAGTTAATCCGGCACCACGTACTCCTACTAGTTGACGCGCGCGCAAAACACGACCATAGCGCAAAACATCAAGTTGCCCAGAACCACTTACAGCTTCAGATGATTTAAAAGATTCAGCTAAAGCACGGGCAGTTGCCTTAATGGGATTAAGTTTTGCCACATCTCTGAGGGGTTCTACTCGTAATGATGGCGCCTGTTTTAATGCTAGAGGTGGGCTAAGAATGTTTAGGTCTGGTAGGGGAATAGTAATACCGATTTTGGTATTAGGCTCTTGGATAACCACTGCTAATTGTCTGCGAGACAAGCCATCAAAGCTGAAGCTTAAAGATTCTACGTTAGTCTGTGCATCCATGTTAATGTTTAACGCTGGCTGAGGAATGCCGATTCTAATTTCAGGTCCCCAGTAAGCAGTATTCATACCAGGAACTGGACCCGGTTCGATGTAGAAAACATACCCATTTTGATCAGCTAGTTGTTTGATGTAATTGAGGTCAGTAGATGTTTGTACTGGAATTCGCTGCGTAGGAATGTCTACATCTGGGAACATAGTAGGTATTACCAAAGGTATCATCCCATAAACAGCATACTTGGCGACAATTAGGGCAACTCTAGCTTCTGCTGGCATGGCTGGGTAGCAAGCACCACGATTTTCTAAATCCATTACTAGGCTTAGGTCTTCTCCTGTCACCGTAAGTGTAGATGTTCCGGGTTCACTACTAGGTGTTATTTCTTGCCGAGTAATTACACCATCCAGCAACACATTTGGTACACCATTGATTGTCATGACGACAATTACGCGCATTTTAGGGTCAAAGTACCCTGCTGGCAACATAACGCGGTTTATTAGTGACTTTTTACTCAAGGCAAACGAGAGTTGAAAGCCACTGGCTTGTCCTGCACTAGTTGTCACCTGCACGCTATTTAGTGCATCAATCACTGACTGGGGTGCTGGTGCTGGTATCGTTGGACCAATAAGTAGTGTCAGGTAAAAGCCTTTAAGCATAAGGTTGCCCTGGTATACCTTCAGGTAAAGTTATGCGTAATTTACGACCAATCGTTTCAGTCAATTCGCTGGGATTCATGGCATTGTTTGCATCTGCCACTCGCCAGAATTGTTCTGGGTCGCCTAGATATTGGGCTGTGATGTTATCTAAGCGCTCACCTTCTGTGACTGTATGCTCTTGTAATAAAGCAAACCGTTCAGGAGATGGTACAAAACGGCGCCGCAGATAAACAATTGGTGTTCCTGTGGGGGTTTTGAGGGTAGCTGTATCTAAACCGTAATAACGGCTGGTAATGGGGAAAAGATTGGCTTTCAAAGAACCAGGTTGAATAATTCCTGGCATTATTTGCATCGGGTCAATCATGGGATACCTCCAATACCAAGCACGCTGAATGTTCCGGGTTGACTTCGCCTCACCAGTTGTTCTTTTTGGCGCTGATAGACCATAAACAAATTACCACCTTTGTGGTCAAATCCCAGGTCATTCACATTTAATACCCGCATTCCTAAACTCACCTTGGCGCGAATTGGATTAAGCGAAGTATCAAAAGCTTCTTCGGTGATGCTAAATTCTGTTAACCGCACGGGTAAAATTCGATTTTTGCTCCAAACAAACAGGCTTAGGAAAGTTTCCATTGGGGCAATTTCCAAGGTGCCTGATTTTGCCTGAGAGTTGTTACTTTGTAACTGACCGCTATTGGGGTAAATAATAGTTTCTAGGGCTGCTAGTTGGGGGAAAATGCCTAGTTCAGCCGTAGTAGAATTTTTCTGGGGGAATTCTAGTTGGTCAGTTGCATCAATTTCTGCATCTAGCTTAATTGTCTCAATTGGCGGACCTTTGAGTCGTAGCGCTTCTTGGCGATCGCCACTTTCATTCCCTACCCCTTGCACTTGTAATGTGCGACTAAGGGTATCGGGGTTATATTGCATTACAATAATGCGTTGCACTACAGCAGTATTGGGGTCAATTAAGACAATGCCGCCTTTAAGTAGCCTGGGTGAACCTGAAAAGGTAGTCATGGCTAGGGGCTTTGCCTACAAAAACTCTATATCTTTTGACTGTGGAAAAACTTGACTAGAACAGCTTTGGAACTTTGGCTAAAAGTGTATAAAAGCAATCATCTGTTGATGTTTTTTTATTATATCACTTTACCGAGGAAATACTGATTTATTTAGGTTTCTTAACAATCTTTACAAATGTACAATCGGCTTAATTATTGTAGTGATTGAGTAGGTAAGTTCAAAATTATTCCAATCAGTTTTCCTGTCAAAATCGAAGCGCTGCGTTTAAACCAAGGCGGAAGTACCGTAGTTGTTCAGGGTCGGTTGGGACTGGCATTCCTGGTTCACCAATTCTACCTACAAAGGGGGAGGTGGCGCCTGCTGCTCCCTCAAGCCGCAAGGAAGCGCGAGTACCTCCACCTAAAGGAGACGAGGTATATCCCAAGTAGGCGCCGCCTTCAGCATAACCTCCTGTATAGGAAGAACCAGTTCCTCTTCCTGGTGAGACCCAGGACACTCCAGCTTCGCCAAAGCCACCGAGAGTTAAGCCACCTAATGAAGGTCTAAAAGTATGTTCAAGTCCAAGACGAACTCCCAATAGAAATGCTTGTCGTCCTGGTGCATCTAACTCACCAATCAAACGTCCGTGTACTCCAATAATCAGCTCCCATTCCCTCTGTCGGCTAAGTGGTACGCCTAAACTTAGTCCACCTCCTACATACAAACCGTGGGTACGTCCAGATGCTGCTGCAAAACTGGCATAGCCAACCCCGAATTCAAGTGTTAAATCGACTTGAGGCGGACGTTGTAGCTCTACTAAACGAGCATTACAGCCAAAACGCACCCGATTTAGAAATGCAGGTACAAAGGCGAAGTGCCGCTCATGCATGAGTGCAAAACGTCCAAAACGGTGATGTGATGCCATACGCGACCAGTCACCCTCACGCACGCGGTCATCGGGGCGCCCTGAACTTGGTTGCTCCTGTTCGCGGTATTCATCGCCGTGTCCTAGCACCATGTGCCCACCTTCATGTGCCATTGTTCCTCGGTCAAGTCCTTGTGCGTACAGCAGAACCATTCCTGGTTGCCCTGTCATGTTAGTAAAATTACTGTCATCTACGCATGAACGACCTGCAAGGTTGGCAATTGCCACTTCGTAATCAGCTTGCCCACCAGCACTAGCTTCTGAAACCTGGACTTGAATAGGCATATCACGTCCGTGGCAACGATTAGTTTCACAACCATCAAAACGCACAGAATACCATCCATTGAGGTCTTCATTCAAATTTCGCACATACTCATCGGCAATGCGACGAAAGCTCGTGGTGTCTAATTGAGCAGGTAAACTAGTAGGGGCGGATTGATCGAGTTGAGGAGGGCAATTTTGTACATCTGATAGGGTTGCATGGCGGAAGGCGACTTTCATCGGTACAGTCACACTACAATTGTTCTCATCGTAGCGAACAGGAGCGCGACCAGTGTTAAATAATGTGCCTGTACTTGTCGCTTCTTCACGCCGAACTGAACCGCTCCAAACATTTGGTGTAGCGCTTGAAGTTACAACTGTGTCTACATGCTCGCTGAACTGGCTAGTCCCTGGCTGACCACTTTGCTGACGCTGGAGAGTAGAACCAGCAATAGAGGCAACATTAGGTAATGGGCGCCCACTTAGAACATTTAAACTATTTTGTTCTGCTTCGATTTCACTAGCATCATTGCTACCTGACATAAGTTGTAGATGTTGTGGTGCAGCCCCAACCGTTTGCCGTTGCTGCATTACATGGGTTAATTCATGCGCTAATAATCTTTGCCCCGCTACTGTTTCTGGTGCATAATGACCAGTGTTAAATACTACACTATTTCCTACCGTATATGCTGTTGCATCTACTGCCTTTGCAGAATCTGCTGCTTTAGCATCTGTATGAACGCGCACCTGACTAAAGTCATTACCAAATCGAGATTCCATGAAACCGCGAGTTTTACGTTCAAGAGGCTGACCGGGCGAGTTTAATACCTCATACGCAATTGGTGGTACTTCTAAGGATTCAGCCTGGTTTGCAGTACGACGCTGTAGTAACTGCTGTTTTTTACTGCATTCGCTACATCCTCCACTTGAAGCATATTGACCGCAGGAAGCGCATTTACGTTGTAGCAGTCCTGTAGAAACAGGGGTAAAGGATGATTTTTTAGTTTGGGTTTGGGTGGGCAATCTCGCTTGCATAACTCCTTACTCCTCTAAATTCGACAAGGCACAGCTTTAACATGCAGATGGTCGCGGGCATCGGGGAACAAAAACTGAATGACAACCCCTTGTACTCGCCCACCTAAAGACTTGATATTAGAGACGTTCTATATCTCGAATTAGGCGGTCGTTAAAGTCAGTTCTTGGACGAAAAGCTCGGCGACGTGGTGGTGTCGATGTGGTTTGGGGTACTGTTGGCGTTGGTTGGGTGAGAGCTTGTTGTTGCATAAAAGGAAGCCACTGCGACCGACGAGTATCAATAAATTGGAATCGATGGGGCGACCTATTTTGCAGCAAAGGCCGATTGTTGATGTAGGTCATGATAGCATCAGCAAAATCTTCCCCTGGGTGTGTGACCATGTAACTTGTAATTGGCTGCTCAATCCACTGTGGATTATTCCAGTTGTCAATCGTGATTTGGTATTGAGCGGGGGGTGTCGTATTATTCTGCAAAGCAGTTTGCACAGCTGGTACCCCAATATCAAACAGTTGGGGAGGATTACTTAAAGTCCAACCCACAGCAAGACGATACTCGTTAAAAATATTAGGATTAGCTCTATGTGCCGCCTGCGCCACACCATGACCCAATTCGTGAGTAATAATACGTATTTCGCTTTCTTGACGCAATGGGAGTGTAATGGGTGCGCCTGGTGTTGTTCCTCGCCCACCTAAGACAGCAACAGGAGGGTTCAGTGGTGGTGTTGTTGTGCTGCGCCCCATTGGCAGCCCGAAGTTCCTTGTTGTTGCAGAACGGTAAACTTGCATCGTTGTACCACCAAAATCAGCACCTACATTTGGATTGGGGGTCAGCGCTCCAGTTTGATAATCTCTCTCATATTGCATATCGAAAAATTTAATTTCGGTAACAGGTGGTATGGCTCCGAACTCACGTTGAAAACGGTCAAAGGCATCGACGATATTTTGATATATTGCTGCTGAAGACCCTGGATTCCAGGGTTGCCAGAGAGGGCGTAGTAAATCTTCAGCAGAAGGTAAGTTGTGACGTGTTAAAGATGCAGCTTGCTCGGCAAGCGTGCCATTACGGATACTTTGTACGCCAAATCTTTGCTGCATCGTTGTTTCAAATACCTGCCGTGTCATTGTTGGCGGCGATGTAGGTGCTGTTGAACTACCTGTAGCTTGGCGGTAGATATTGCCTAAATTTTGTGGTGTAGTTGTAGGTGTTTCGTGAGGTAAAGTATTGGTAGCTATTTTTCCAGCAAATGCTTCTGCTTCTCTCTCTGCTTGGCTGTTGCTAGGAGCAAGGGTGAAGTCACAAGCCTGTTGTGAATGCATTCCTTGCTGTACAACATGAGTTAATTCATGTGTAAGCAGGTGGCGTCCGAGAGATGTGGTAGGTGAGTACTGTCCGGTGTTAAATACAATATGTTCCCCAACAGTATAAGCTTGTGCATTGACCGCACTGGCAGATCGGGCAGCATGAGAATCATTATGCACTCGCACTTGACTAAAATCATGCCCAAAGCGTGATTCCATGAAATTGCGAGTATCAATGTCTAAAGTTTGACCAGGTGCATTTAATACTTCACGTACAATTGGCGGCACTTCTAAGGATTCAGCCTGCTTTGTAGTACGACGCTGTAATAACTGCTGTTTTTGACTACATTCGCTACATCCTCCAACCACCATAGCGTGTTGATCGCAGGAATTGCATTTACGTTGTAGTAGTCTTGCGGGGACAGGGGTAAAGGATGATGGTTGGGTTTTGGTTTGGGTGTGCGATCGCTGATTCATCAACTTAATGCTTCGTGTTTTGCTTGCAACATCCTGACAAAATTAACTATAAGTCACGAATGTCAATAGTACCTTCAAGGATTTCCTGACGCATCTCCGGAGGAATCCGAGACTTCACGCGGCGCTCTAACTGCCGCCACCAGTTATGGGCATCGTCGTGAATCCTGTAGGGCATGGGATGCCACCATTGATTGCTTTCCGCAGTAACCCAACCAAGTGGGGGATCGTGATGCACCACCCAGGGGCTACCGAGGTCGTCAAGCGGCCAGCGGTGACGTTGACCTCCAACGACGATCTCCCGATAATCCACACCCTCACGGCGAGCTAAGGACACTGCTTCGCTGAATGGTTCAGACCATTGGCTCCTTGAAACTTCACGGAGATACTGGGCATACATTTCATTCCCCGTTAGGATTGTCTGTTCACTCCGTAGAGATCGCCCCATGCTCAGGTCGATTTCTGGGAGTTCCCGAACGTAGCGAGCGAATTCTGAGGAATTTCGCGCATCAAACACAGCCGTGAATTCCTGTCTCAGGAAATCTATGGGACAGAATAATGAGCCAGTTCGACAGCGTGGAAGTCCGGGAACGTTTACCCGAACATGAGGTGTTTCGGTTCCGTGGGGATGCCTTCTTGCCGCACTGCCAGCTTCTTCGGCGGTCTCGATGGCGCCTCGTCTTGATACCCGTGTCTCCCGCAATCCTGTTGCAATTCCATCACGACCGACTCGTTCAACCGCCTCACCCGGAATACGGACGGCTATTTTACCGCCGACGCGTGTGACAGATGCGGCATCCCCGAAGATAGGAATAATTGAAACTGCAGAGAGTCCGGCATTAAGCCAGTCGCCTTCAACAAGATAAATACCTGCATTAATAGTGTCTGGAATGGCTCCCAAAGCGGGTACGAGTCCCGCAATATCTAAAGCGGTATGCAGAATCTCCAAAGGACCGGGCGGTGGCTGTGTACATGTCTCTCCACCTAGCTCACTCTGCTCGGAAACCACAATGTCTCCTCGTAGGCAGCAGTTGGGATTTGTATTGTTAGTCCAAATAGTAAGGTTGTAATCTCCTTCTGGAAGATTCGTCCATCTGCGAGAAAATGGTCTTCCCATTTCAAATTCACAGCTTCCATACTCGCTATCAAAAATCAACCCTTTTTGATTCAAGGTCATGTTGTAAACTTCACGTCCGCACTGTGGACGTGAGGTACCTTCCCACTCAGAACTCGCCTCCCAACCAGCATTGGCTGTGACAACTAAGCCTCCTTGCGACACCTCAAATACACGTGAGAACAAGACCCTATGACAAATTTCCATTGTGCTGGAAAAATTAGTAGTACGCATGAGGGAAGGCTTGGGAGACTTTTGCACAGTGAAGGTCGGGCGTTGAGTATTTTCATTAACAACCCAATCTGCTGACGCCTCTGCCTCTTGCTCATATACATTACCAACGTTGCCCACAGACAGATCTGTAGACCGCGACACTGGTTGATCTGCCTGCTGCACAACGTGCGCCAATTCATGTGCTAGTAGGCGTTGTCCCTTTGTCGTACCAGGCACATACTGTCCTGAACCAAATGCAATGTTTCGTTGTACGGTGTATGCCAGTGCATTCACCGCTCGTGCCGACGCTGCCGCCTTTGTATCTGTATGCACCCGCACTTGGCTAAAATCACGTTCAAAACGGGATTCCATGAAACTACGAGTATCTCTGTCTAAAGGTTGACCGGGCGAATTTAACACTTCATACACAATTGGTGGTACTTCGGAAATTTCACCCTGACTTGTAGCACGCCGTTGCAAACTCAGCTCCTTCTTACACCCTTCACACTCCCCACCCGCAACTGTATGCTGTCCACACGTCTCACACTTGCGCTGCAAAATCCCGCCCTGAGAAAGCGGTGATGTAGCAGGTGTTTGCTGCGTTACCGTCTGCTTGCTCATGACTCCATCCCCCGATATACAGCATGGGCTATCTGCTGGCCCATTTGCGTGTAATTACTAGTATCAGCAATTTCCATACCACCAGCATTAACACGAGGCACGGCGCCACCTTCTACTAAGCTCGGAGCTAACCCACCAACTGCCAAAAGGCGCCCTAATTCCACCTCCACTGCTGCTTGTAACAAAGGACGCTGGGCATGAGGAACAGACACTCCATCTAAAATCAATCGCTCAATCTGCACATTAATATTCATACCCTGCTCCGAATTTGTTCCAAAACTTTCTGCAAATCACCTATGGCATAAGCCCAGTTGTGACATTTAAAGCTTCTGAGGTCAATAATTGGTGTTTGACATTGATAGCAAGCCAAATCAGCAATCGCACGCGGCGCCTCAACATTAATATATTTCCTTGTTCCCAAAATTACTTTTGCTAACATTTCTTTGCTATGCACTTGATTTAGTGCTGAACTAACAATATCCAGCCAGTTTATTTCCCGACCGCAGTTAGGGCAGCATCTGGTATCTCCACTGACCCACAATGGGGCGCCAATAGTCTTTGGATCCATTCCTAACAAATATTCAATTTCTCTTACATCTTCATCACATGTAACCCACCTTTCTTTACCTGGTAAAGAAGCAGGGGAATCATAAACTTGCCGGAAAACTTCTTCGCTGACTGCAAAGGTTGTCAATGATTGAGATTCTTCTGATTCATGGTTAGCTGTCATTTTTTTATCTCCTAATTTTCAATTAAACTTAAATCTCTTACCTCTGTGTTCTCTGCGCCTCTGTGGTGAAATAAAAAAGAGTGAGTTACCTAGGCGCCCCCACTGGTTCTGAATAGCGAAAATCTACTTCATTAATTGGTCTATCTAACTTGCGAAACTCTGCCCGCGCGCTTTGCAAAACCAAAGGCATTGTTACCCCTGTCCCTTGCTGTGCGGCTAAAAAAGCGGCATTGAGAGCAATGTTATGAATGCTACCTCCTGTTAAATTCAATCTTGCCAACCGAGCAAAATCTAAGTTTTCTATCGGCACTTCTTTAGGAAACACCTTTTGCCATATTTTCTGCCGTTCGCTGGGGTTTGGAAATTGAAAGTTGACGATAAACCGCAGGCGCCTTACAAAAGCATTGTCTAAAGCATTTCGCATATTAGTTGCTAGTATCGCTAAACCGCGAAAAGCTTCCATTCGTTGTAATAAATAGTTAATTTCAATATTGGCGTAGCGGTCATGGGAATCTTTGACCTCGCTACGTTTACCAAACAAAGCATCAGCTTCATCAAAAAAGAGTATTGCTCCACCATCCTCTGCTGCATCAAACAGGCGCCGCAGGTTTTTCTCAGTTTCTCCAATATACTTACTTACTACCGCCGATAAATCAATTCGGTATAGATTCAAACGTAACTCATTGGCAATTACCTCAGCCGCCATTGTTTTACCCGTGCCGCTTTCCCCTGCAAATAAAGCGCTAATACCCAAACCACGATTCATGCGGTTTTCAAATCCCCATTCTTGGTAAACTTTACTACGCTGTTTTACTTGGTCGGCAATTTGCTGCAACAAGCTGGTTTCTTCTGAAGGTAAAACGATATTTTCCCAGGTAGCTTTGGCGTTAAGACGCTGTGCCAAAATATCTAATTGGGGACGGGTACTTGCTAAACAAGTAAACCATAGTTGGTTGTGTAAATTGTTTGATGGTGTATTTAGTACAGTTTGAGTAATTTGGTAAATTGTGGGTAAGTTAAGGTTAAACTGACTGGCTAGTTGGGCTGGAATCTCACCTGCCATTTTGCCTAATGCTCTTTCCCAAAGCTGCTTTTGTTCATCGGGAGTAGGTTTCTCAATATCTATGGGAATAGTTGAACGAGCATTATTAAAGCTAATTTCTCGACTACTAAGAAATAACAAGCTGTTGATGCGATTTAAGAAACGGTAAAGGTGAGCGTTTTGTGGTTCTGTTGAGGTGGTGATTTCTTGAGCATCTAGGTAAAGTATAATTGGTAAAAGTAAACTTTCTCTTTCCCAGAGACGAATAAATGTTTCTAAATCGGCGCCAGTAGTAGGTAATAATTCTATTGATAAACGATAAACAAATAAACCTATACTTTGCGCCGCTTGTTGTGCTACAAGTTGCTTACTAGCTGAGTCTGAACCAAGAAGTTGAATAACTAAAGGAGTTTGATAGGGTTGTAAATATGAAGTTATCGCCTCTACTGCTTTTTGATGCGACAGTGGTAATTGATACTCTGTATTTTTACTATCTAATGGTGAAACTAGTGAAACTAATCGGTCATCTAAGTAATTTAATCCTTTCAGGTAATTAAGAATGCGTTCATCTATCCGTAATGAGCTAGTTGTCAGAGGTTGGGCACCAGGTTGGTTAATTTCTAGCAGGCGCCAGTAGCGCAGTGGACGTTCTGGTGAGAGTATATCCCAAGAAGCATCTTCAAAAAGGGTAAAAGCAAGGGCAAAGGTAGGATAATTTTGATGGGCATTGTCTTGAGCGCGCGCACAGAGGGCGCCGATACTGGTATCTAATTCGATAGCAGCACATAGCAATAAAAGTTTTTGCTCAAAAGGCGATAGTCCAAGACGTTGACTCAATATCACCATTGCTGGAGGTGGTGATAAGGTTTCCGCACGAGACATTTCTCTGGCAGCAGCAGCAATTTTTTCATCTGTTATTACATTATCAGCAGGAGGTAAGGCTGGTAAGAAATTGCGTCCAAGGAAGCGATGTTTTGTTGGTAATGTTTCTATGCATGTCTCTTTTTCTTGTTCTATTTTTTGTACTTGTCTTTTAAGGCATAAGCGTAACCACGTCAATGCTTTTGCCAGGTATTGTTCGTTGTTATGTTGCCATTGTTCTAGGTTATTCATAAAATCACAGATACTATTATTTAACGAACCACAAAGGACACGAAGAAAGAGGTGTTGAGGAATTATCTATCTAATTTAATGAGATACAATACTGTTGGCTATATAACGTTTTGGTGGTAAAGATTATCACCACAGAGACACAGAGTACACAGAGGGATGGCGCCAACTCCCCAAAACTATATCTTAATAATTCTTTCTTTGTGTCCTTTGTGTCCTTTGTGGTTCATTCCTCCTACCTTCGCTCCCACCAAATTTTATGAATTAACCAATTACCAATGCAATTTCTGGTATAAAGGCAAGTGGTAGGACGAGAGGTGTAACGTCATAGTTAATAACTAAGCTGTCTACTCCGTCTACTCGTAGTCGCGGACGTATTTGATATGTACCTGCGGGAATGTCTCCTAATTCAAATTCCAAGGTATCGGTTTGGATGGGATGATTTCTGGCTATTAACTCGCGATTACCTATTTCAACTAATGCTGTTTCTTGTGTACTCAAGATTAAGGAAGCTCTTTGTGCTGGTAGTACTGGTGGATTACATGTTACCTGGACAATTACATTATTGGGTTTGTTAGGGTCGCTGTTATCCCGACTGTCAAAAGCCAGATTTTCAATGGTCGGTGCTATGGGTAATGGTAATCCGTTACTACTACGGTCTTCGATATTTGCTATAACGGTATACAACCCCGGACACCATTTGTCTGGTTGGGTGGTATCAATTGTAAATTGAATTTCTGTGGGTGTCCGCGCGGTTGCTGGGATGGTAATAATGTTCGGCGCCGTTAATTGCGGATTGTTAAAGACTATTTCAACGTTGTTACCCTCCAAGTTATAACCAGTTAAAGTTAATTCATCTCCTAAATTTGCGGCAGGTTTTTGTAATAATTTTTTCTGGTAAGCTGGTAAGTCTTCCCTTGCTTGCTCAATTGCCGTAAAGTTGACTGTTAGCAAGGTGGGATAGGGAGGAGTTATATTAGGTTGGGTTGTTACTCCTGTGTCACCAGAACTTCGCGATAATACTGGTAAAGGTGTTTTTGGCAGACGAGTACTTTCTATTAATACTAGTGATACCTCATAGGCAGTGGAAATTCGGTATTGAGTTTGAAAGGTCGTCCACATTTTTGAGAGTTCGTCTAAACTCAAGCTTTGAGGAGTAATTTTGACTCTTTCAATTTGGTTGTATAAATCGTATTTAGTTACATCTGCTGCTGGTAAAGCATTTTTTATATCTTCAGGTTTAAGAACGGAATAATCGTGAAATACACTCATCGCTTCCCCCAACAAATTATGACTCGTTGGTTCGGGAAAGTCATCATTTTGAGCGTAAGCTGTCAGCATGTAGTATAAATTTAATGCTAAAGGAGGTAATCCCGTTTCTCCTGGTTTTACCTGGTTTGGGATATCCATATTTCGCCAAGCTGCATTTTCTTTCGTTTGGTAAAGAAACAAATTAACTTGGTTGTTTGCATTCCCGTTATTATCACGAGCTTTATCTGGGGGTTTAGTTGTAACTGTGACGCTACCAGAACCATTACTATCAAACCGTTGTTGCAGCAGATAACGTAAAGTCGTTGTAACCGCTGCTATTGCTAATGAATTACTCATTTACCACCTCCACGCTGACTTAGATATTCTTCTAAACTCATCACAGCAGGTTTTTCTTTAGGTTTAGTTGATGGTGACACTGTTGCTGGAGTTGTTGCTCTAACTTCAATTCGACCAATGGTTACTTGAATTGTTGGCGCCGTTTCTGATTTATTTGGTATTGGTTGTAACTCCTTTACTACTGAAACTTTAGGTGTGATTAATGTTTGTGATATTTTCTCCTGAATGAGAGGTTTTTCTGTATTATTTGGCGCCGTCTCTCTCAACGGTAATATAACTTGTTCCACTAATTGAGTTGCTGGTTGCTGCGACAGTGGTTGAATTTCTGGAGTTAATGCTGTATCTTTTGAAGCAAAAATTTCTTTTGTGAAAGTCTCTTTAGTAATTAACTGCTGAATAACTGTCGGTTCTGTCAATTTTAAATTATGTGATTCTACTGCCTGGAAATAATTACTTGTGTTATTTATAACCAAATTTTGTTGATTCTCAACAATTGGATTGACTTGAGAAAAAGCTTGTGGTTGATAGGAAAATCCCGAATCTAGATTGGTTGAGGGTTCATCCTGATGACGAGTAAAAATATACTCTGTTTGTCTCTGAGGTTCCCTTTCCATATGAGTTTCTTGGTCAGGAGAAGGAGACTGGGGTGAATAAGGTATTTGTTGCCAAGGGGGATATTCTTCTGAGTGATGAATTTCAGGAATCGGATTTCTACTAAGTCTGGGTGATTCTTGAATATTTTCTCCAGAAATATAATTAATATCTATCTCTCGGTCAAATTCTGTTGTAATAATTGAATTTCTAGTGAGCAGACTAGATTCATATAGAGATGGTAGTCGAGGTTGCACCATCTCTAACTGATTGTTATTTCTAGCTACTATATTGCTAAGATAGTTACTCATCGCCCTACCATCTCCAAATACAACTGTCGTCGATAAGGACTCATTGCTAAAATTTCCGCTTCTCCCCAACCATAGGTAGACGCTAAAATATGCACTTCTCGGAGAGTGCGAATAGCCCAAGCATGGATTTCGCTCCAGAAAAAGGAGACAATATCAAAGGTAGATTGCCACTGATGACCACAAGCGGGACAACAAAGATTAAGTAGCACGTCTGCTTGGGGGTCTAATTTTGCCATTTGGGTAATCACAGTACTAGCTATTTCATCTGGTAATTTTTCCACGGGTTGAATTTCCTCGTGTTCTTTCACCTGTAATAAACAACGTTCTAGAAGTGTACGAGGTTGGTTATCAAGAGACGTGGGCGCCATTAAATCTAAACTATTAGGTAAGCGAAACTCAATATCCCAACCTGCAACCCGTAACGAAAAGGTTTCTGAAGGTGTTGGAGGACTAGTACAGATATCTGCCACACTAAAGTTGAGTTCTAGATTTTCACCACATTTACCACAAGTTGCTAAACTTTGAATTTGTGAACCAAAAGTCCCAGAGCGCAAAGTTAACAACAAAGTATCTCGTTGTCCAATACTCAACTGCGCTAGTTGTGAAGGTGAAATTTCTGGACATGCAGCAGTTAACAAAGCTAATGCTCGTTTTACAGGTTGCTGCATCAAACCTTTTTCCCAAACGGTTAATAATTCCCCAGCAGACAATGCACGCATAAACTATATCCACCTAAAAGCTTTCTTCTTTAGGCTCTTTCACTTCTTCGTCTCTTTCCCAGCCTTCATTCTCTAATTTAATATGCTGAATAGCAACTGCATTTGCATTTGCATCTAAGTCTGGCAAAGCTTGATATTCAGATACCCAACAGCGATAAATTTTATAAGATATTGCTTTTTGACCAGCTTCGTTAAAAACATCAATAATAATGTCTTTACGAAAGTCAGCCAGAGACACTTCTTTATTCCGCTGTTCTGCTCCTGCTTGAGCATTTCTATAGTTCCACACCCTACTAGCCCATGTCTCAAATTCTAAATCATGGGTAACACCTCTTTCTAACATAATCGCCTCATATTCCGAGCGTCCCGGTGATTTGCGTGATGTGCTGGGGTCTCCTCCTTCTCGATGTTTTACCACTTCTGTAGTACGTTTGAGGGCGCCAACTTTGCTAATTCCAGCCACATATTTACCATCCCACTTAACCCGAAATTTAAAATTTTTATAAGGGTCAAATCGTTGAGGATTAATACTAAACTCCATATTTTTCAACCTCTTAATACCAGAATAATTCAAAAGTCAAAACTCAAAATTTTTAACTAACTTTTTTGAGTTTTTAATTAAGTAACGATTTGACCAGCAATTTGCTGAATTTTGATAATTACAAATTCTGCGGGTTTCAAAGGAGCAAAACCGACAACAATGTTAACAATGCCCAAATTAATATCATTCTGGGTAGTCGTTTCACTGTTACATTTGACAAAATAGGCATCCTGGGGTGTACTACCCTGAAAAGCACCTTGACGGAATAGATTATTCATAAAGGCGCCGATATTCAAACGAATTTGTGCCCATAATGGTTCATCATTCGGTTCAAACACTACCCACTGAGTACCACGGTAGAGACTTTCTTCTATATATAAAGCCAAACGTCGCACGGGAATATATTTCCACTCCGATGCTAAACGGTCATCTCCTTGTAACGTTCTTGCACCCCACAAAACTCTACCGACACCAGGAAAAGCTCGCAAACAATTTATTCCCAAAGGGTTTAATTCACCGTTTTCCCTATCCGTCAACGGTGTACTTAACTGTGGTACTCCTACTAACTTCACATCAATACCCGCAGGTGCTTTCCAAACACCTCTTTGAGCATCAGTACGAGCAAAATTACCAGCGACAACACCACAAGGAGCAAAATCTTCTAATTGGTTGTCACGTAAAGGATTAGGTTGTTTAATACGAGGGAAAAATACTGCTGAATGGTTGCTGCGAGTGCCTAAATTATCTATTCCATCTCTGGCATCATCTTTGGTCTTCCAAGCACTAGGTGGGTCTATAATCAAAAATGCTCGGCGCCTTTCACAGTAAGCTGCTGCATCACTAATTAAACTTGAGTCTACATCACCAGTTTCTAAATAGGGAGGTATGCACAACAAGTTAAATAAGTCAGCTTTTTCTAGCGCATAAAGTCCTTTTTTCTGACTTTCAGCATTATTAGGCGTGAAATTATTAATCTTGGTTAAGAACTGACCGTTAGAAGCCTGCATGGCATTCTTGGCACTCACCAACGCTTGTTTTGCCGTATCAATATCCCCTTGTACGGGAGGAACTGCTTTTATTGCTGCTTCTAATTGTTTTTCGGCTTTGGTGACATCATCGTCTAAATCTTTACTGGCATTTGTCACCGCCGTTTTAGCATTTGTTACCGCTGTTTCAGCTGCAGTAATATCTGCAGGCACTTGTGGATTAGCATTCTTAGCGTTAATTAGCTGTTGTTGAGCGTTAATTAGCTGTTGTTGAGCCGTATGAGCTGCAACAATAGCAGTTGGTAAAGCATTCGGTACTGTTCCATCCCAACGTATTAATTTTGACTCTGCTTCCAGCACCTTATCGATACTGCGGGGTTTCCCAGAAGCAATTGTCAAATTCTGAAAACGTTCTTGGGTGCCTCCAGGGCTAATATCTCGTACTGTTAAATTAAATAAATCAGTCTTCGCTAAACCCATTTGTGTTGCTACAGCTTCAGAGACATTCGCATCTACCGTCGCGCGTAAATTTTCTCCCCAGGCGCCTTCATAAGCTGCTTCCAGTGTTAACCCTGCTACCTTTAATGGTGATTTAGAAGAATTTTGTCCTTGTTGACTATTATATAATCGGACAATAATTGCCTGAGAACCTCCATTCAGGTAAAAATCCCGCACCGCATAGCCCAAACTACTATCTACCCACAAACCGCCAAAAATACGTTCAAAATCACTGTAGCTATTAATAGTTATCGGTTCATCCACAGGTCCCCGCACGGCACGACCGATAAAGGCTGTAATCGATGTTGCTACACCTGTAATAGTGCGAACACCACTAGGAATTTCCTCTATGTAAACACCTGGATACGTTGGTGTAATTGGCATAATAAAATTATCCTCTGCAATTACTACGAGATAGCAGATGAAAGCTATAGTTTAGCCGTTCCTATTCTCAAAACCAGCAAATTAATTAAGATATGCAACAGCACCTATTCAGATACAAACGCGATTCTCATTCATCAAACCCAATACCTAACGTCTAAACCCCCATACTTCAGGCAAGGATTTAATAATTATCACCCGTAATGCAAATCGCTCTTATTTTTTAGATTATGTTTTTCCGACACCGAACTTGATGATATAGCCAGCTTATCATAATTTCTACATAAGTGTCACAAATAATACTTTTTATTGAAAAACTTCATAAAATGTTACATAAGTAAACCTTAATCATCGCAACATAATATTGATGTTGGAAAAATAATTATGTGATTGTTTGTAAATAATATGTTGCTATCAGCCTTACAAGCCAAATCAGGATTTTTAACTGTACTACTAGCTTTTGGAGTCCTGCTGCAACTTCCAAGTACTGCTACTGAAACACAAAATCAAGAATTAATACCTTTTTTTGATAACGAGGATAACCCTGTTCCCTTAAATTTCCCATCAAACCAACAGCTTGACATCTCACCTCCAGCACCTAAGTTAAACGCATTTGATAAAGATGTTCTAAAAGCTTGTGGGACAATAGGTTCTAATGTACTACCAAATCAATTCAAGCAGTTATTGCGAAAATACCCTAATGTTCTAGAGAAAATTCAAAGAACGGTTGGAGGTGAAATTCGCCCTGGACGTAAACGTCGGTCTGATTTTCTCCAAGATTTGACGAATATTTGGTTTCAGCGTAAAGGTTTTGAGCATATATTCTGTGGTGAAATCTATAATGCTAACGATATTGGGGGTTTACATTTTCATGGTAGGTACTTACAGTTACAACAGCAAGGTATAGGTGGTAGATTGCCGAATAATCAGAAAAATCAAGAAGTTGTCCCAGGTGTCATTTACACTATGGGTGTAGTAATTAAACAACCAAATCGTACTGTTACAGATGTCATCAAAGGTTATGGCTATTTGAGTAACGCCGAAGAAATGCTAATTGATGTAACTAAAATATTTAAACAGCAGGGTAATAACGAAGGCGCCTGTATATACAATGTTCGGGATAACGATACAGGTAAAACTTTTCCTACAGTGTTCGTTAGAAGAGAAGGCGCTATCATTACATACTACCCCGACGCCACACCCAAAGGCGCCAATTGCAGAGGATCACAGTTGTCCTTATAAATTATTAATAAAATGAGTTTACAGCAGTTTGTGGTTTAATAACACTCTAGGTAATTAGACTGACAGACAATTAAAAAACATATACTATACTTTACGTAAGTATATGTTTAATTCTAAGTATGAATAGCTGGAAACGAATTTTTAGTATGATTACGCTGTTTGTTTTCTCTGTAGCGGGAGTTGAGACTAGCGTTGCAAGTGTAAAACAAAACAGTAAACCTGCTCAAAAATGCCCTGAAGGCAAAAGTCCATATAGTTATGTGAGGGTTACGACCAAAGCAGGTAGCCCTTTAAATGTTAGAAACAAGCCCAATGGTAAGATTATTGGTAAAATTCCTAGCAAATGGACTATTGTACCAGTAAAAAAAGACCCTACTGGCAAGTGGACGCGAATTCAGTTTGCTAAATACGCAGGTTACGCTTTTGAAGTAACTGAATACGGTTTTGTTACTGCTCCTGAATTTCGCACCGGTTGGGTTGCTACTGAGTTCCTCAAACCGTTAGGAAAGTTTTGCGAAAAACCACTGGCAATGCTACGAATGCAAATGAATGCTTTATTTGGCAATCAAAGTATAGTGGTAAACGAAGATTGGGTACAAAGGGGCGATAGGATATCAAGAGCTATTCTTAAATCCTAGAAACCGGGTTTCTTTATTGGTATATTGTAATGAAAACGAAGCTTTTGCGTAGAAACCCGGTTTCTTTAATGTTGCATGAATGACATTGCCAATTTAAAACGAGTTCTAGAAGTTGCTGCTACTGTTCCGGGAAACCGTGTGCGATTTCAATCAGCAGGTTTAATAAATGTAAGTAGCTGTAATGAAAAACCGCAGCTAGTATCTAATTGGCTTTGGGCTTTCATGCAGCTTAGTCCTATCGATAAACAAACTGTTCGCAGTAGTCCTGGTTTGTTTTTAGCTGATGTTACTGATGTAGTATACCGTGGCATGACTAGCGGTAGTCGGGGTAAACATTACATTTATTTTGCGGGAAGTGAATGGAACCAAGCAAGGATTGCAGCGAGAAAGCATTCGTTTACTTGGTGGGGTATTGACGACAGTACACCAGTAATTAATGTTGCTAGTCGTTTATTGCCTGTACGTCCTGTTGATATGGCGATAGCTGGAATAGTAGATGATAATTTTATTAAATCACTATTAAATTTATTACAAGAACGTCCTGCTGTTATTCGTGGATATCCTAGTAGGATTTGTGAAGTTGCCGCGCGCTTGTTTGGTGAGAGAGTACCACCTGTTTTAGGTGTGATTTGCACGGGAGAAAATCTTTTTGATTACCAAAAAGAACTTTTAGAAACAGTTTTCGGCGCCAATGTCATTGAAGAGTACGGGTGTCAGGAAACAGGAATTTCTGGAATGACTTGTCCTGAAGCTGGGCGCCTACATTTGGATACTAACCGTTGTTTATACGAAGTTATTGATGGTGAGTTGGTGACGACTGACCTTTTTAATTATGTAATGCCATTGGTAAGATATAAATGTGGTGATATATTACAGTTGTATAACGAACCTTGTCCTTGCGGGCGTTCTGGTTTGACGGCAAAAGTTTTAGGGCGTATTGAAGATAAAATACATACTCTGGAACGTATTAAATATCCAGGCGAAATTACAATGCCGTCTTTTGATAGTATTCTTAATTATCAAGTCGTGCGTCAAGATGACAAGATTGATATTTGGTTGCAGCCAAAACCATCTATAGAGCTATTGCTGGAAGGTTTAGGTAATTGGGTAGATAATACCTTTGGTGAAGTCAACGTGCAAATTTTGTTAGATGAGAGCAATTTTAATCTACAAACAGAAGCCAAGAAACATAAAAACGAAGATAATCGTTGGATACGTACTATTACTGCTGGGCAATGGGCAGATTGGTTAAAGCAAGGTTGGTTGCCTTCGGGTAATCTCAATAAAACTGCTCAATTATTGCAGCAACTTATGAATCCAGCAGTTGTAATTAACTCTGGTTTACCTTCACAAACTAAAGCTTTATTACAAACAATTCTTGATAGTCCACATGACGAACCACAGTCAGAAAAAATTACAGCGCGCGTATTATTATTTGCCTGCAATTTTCTAACGGATACAGCAGAAATAAAATCGATTTACAATCAAGCATCACAAAGACTGCTTGCAGTAATAAGTTCTAATGATGTGGCATTAATTGACCTTTTAATACCTAGTCTCTACCTAGATACTGACTTTGCTTGTAACATTTGGGCTAATTATTCTAAGAAAGCGCGTTTTAGTAAACTTGATGCATTTAGCATTCATAACTTGCTGTCTGCAATAGAAGCAGCAGCACAATTTGCACGCAAATCACGATTAACACCTATTGTAAAAAGTTTGCGCCCAATTGCATCTATCTTAATTGGTGACTTAAACTTTTTTGCACCGAGATTTGGAATTTGGCTACTTGCCCATTGGTGTGAATTAATTCATGGACAAACAGTTACACCGATGGAAGTGTTACAAGCATCATTATCTGATAGATTTGTAAATAATTGGCTGATGTGGCGCCAACAAATGCTAAAAGCTGGAAACGATATAGATATAAATGATATAAATACAGACTTGGCTTTATCTAAATTACGGTCAGTAGCAAAATCACCTCAAGAAAAAGCACGAGTGTATATAGAACAAGGTTATGGAATGCTTGTAACAAGGCGCCAGTTAGAACCATTACAATGGCTAAAAGTAGTCAACCAAAACGCTGGCATATTAAATAATCAATCACCCAATCATGACATAGACCCAGTACCCTGGATACCCATAATACTATCTTTGGCACAAAGGTTGTTTGAAATAAACGAACCAGAGTTAGCATATCAATGCTTAGTCGCATCAGCAACTCCAAACTCTCAAACCTCAGCATTTGAGCGTTTAGCTTTTCAAGTCAATGATAAACAGTCGGTAATATTGGAATTGGACGCAAGATAGACATTTATACTAAAATAAATAAGGTAATTTAATAAGCGAGCATAAGTCAATGCAGCAAATCGACGTTGATGGACGTATAAACGAGAATGGGGAAAAAATTGATATTAATGCGGTTCGCACTATTTGTAACAAAATTAGAAATTTACCCATTATTGATAGCAGAACTCCTGATGAAATTATTGGCTATAACAAGTTTGGAATCCCAGAATAATGGTTATCGGCATGTATAAGTGATTTAATTTGTGTAAGCTTACTTATGAACACTACAATTACACTCATCATCGACCCAATACAAAATGAATATTATATAACCCAACTTGCGGAAAATTATCCTGATGCTTGTATAGAAATTTTACCAATACAGGCAGATGTTGTTTCTTTATTAAATACCATAGATACTGATATTATTGGTTATATTCCAACAAAAGCTACTCCTATACCGTTGCTACCAGAAAACATAGCATTTCCCTTTATTGCTGCTTGTCCTCCAGATGTGAATTTACCTGCTGAAACAGCAAAAAAAATTGAGGTAGAGGCAATAGCTTGGATGGCTTCTACTAGTATTATAAAGTTAATACAGCAAGAACTTTATGAATTAGACAATTGGACAATTTTAAATATAGCCAACATTTTAGAAAGTAAGTGTATATTTTTCCATTGGGCTGGCTTTAAAGCAACACGTAATATTGTATTCAAAGCGGGTTATAATTTTACTTTTGAACAAACATCAAAGTTTTTAAGATTCTACCCTACGGGAAAAGCTCCGCTTTACTTTCCTCAGCATGACAAGAGATGCTTCGTTCCTCAGCATGACAAGAGATGCTTCGTTCCTCAGCATGACATGAGTGCTTCATACTCTTCTTTAAGTCTTAATTCTAAAATTCTTGCTATTGTCCCTCATTACCATTGTGAAAAGTGGTTACGTCGCTGTTTACAGTCTTTGTGTTATCAAACCCGTCCACTAGATGGTATTGTGGTTGTGGATGATGGTTCTGGTAATCCTCCTGTAGCAATTGTTGAGGAATTTGCCAATGTTACTCTTATGGCATCATCAGAAAATGTTGGCCCTTACCGACTTGTTCAGCAAGTAATTGAAGAAACTAATTACGATGCTTATATGTTTCAAGATGCGGATGACTGGTCTAGTTATGACCGTCTTTCAAGACTTTTGCAAGCTGCTGTGGCAACTGGGTCGCACTTAGTGGGTACACAGGAATTTCGAGTTTATGAAAAAGAATGTTTTTTACATCCGGTTTGCTATCCTTTGGATGTAAATTTGGCGTTAGCTGAAAAACCAGGACATGGTTTACTTCATCCTACTAGTTTAGTAACGCGCGAATTGGTGTTGCAATTGGGAGGTTTTGCCACTGGGTTAAAGTTTGGTGGTGATACAGAGTTTTTATTAAGAGCGGCAATGGTTACTAGAGTTATTAATGTACCTTACTACTGTTATTTCCGCTCCTTACGAGCAGGTTCTCTAACTACTAACGCTGATACGGGGTTAGATTCTCCTGCACGTAAGTCATTGTTAACTACTTTGAAAGCGCGTGCTTATGCAAATTATACGGCAATTAAAGAAGGAAAACCTTTATGTCTGGCTCCTTTGATAAAAGAGGCGCCTGTCAAGTTAACTTATGTAACAGGTCCAGGTTTATAATATAGAATCTCTCTAGAGCTAAAAGATGGGGACACAAGTTAACTTAGAGGTAATTATTCCAGTCAAAGACCGCTTTGAAGTAATTCAATGTGTTCAATCGCTTAAAGTTGTTGAGCTAATTAGTAAAATCATTATTTGTGATGGTGGTTCTACAGATGCAAATTGTATAAAATCACTTCAGAGTTTAAAAAATCAAGATAAAGTAGAGGTTTTGTGTTTTCCTGAAATAGGGTTCAATAAGTCGAGATTAATAAATAAAGGTATATTTCACTCGCAAGCTGAGTTTTTGCTAATATCTGATGCTGATATAATTTGGAACCAAGCTGCTTTAAATGCAATGTTAAATTTTGTAACAGCAGATAGTAACAGAGTATGTTACATCAAAAGTGTCGAGGAAACTCATCCTACAAATACAATAGCCTTAAAACGCGATGCTTACACTTACAAAATTCGTCTTGAACAAAATAATGCTTTTATTGATATCGTATTATATAATCATAAAAATAATAGTCGTCCTGGTTGTGGGTTAATTTGTGTAAAAAGAAATACACTGCTTACTTTAGGTGGTTATAAGGAAATTTTTACAGGATGGGGTTGGGAAGACCAAGATTTATTAATGCGTGCGTTACTTCTAGAAATGCAAATTTTTGCAACAGGCAAGGTAATACATCTTTCTCATTCAGACGAAGTACGTAATAAGCATAACGGTAACTTGGCGCCAAGTCAAAGTCGTAATTTCAATATTATCTCTTGCTCACAGTCATTGTCTAATGGAGTGTTGACTGGAGACTTACCGATAAAGATAGAAAAAGCAACTAAGTATCAGCAGATTTTTGTCCAGTTACCCTTTATATGTATAGACAATGAATAATAATGTTAAATTATCTTTGATAGTGACTTATAGACAAAGAGAAAATCATTTAAAAAGTTTGATGAAATGGTGGGAAACAGATAGAGCAAAGAAAATATGTGATTTATGTGAAATCATACTTGTTGAAGTTGATGTATTACCTTCCAAATTTATTCAAGAATATTTGTATAAAGATAATTTTCAATATTTACATCTAGATGATGGTGGTTTATTTCATAAAACCAAAGCGTTAAATATGGGTTTATTACACTCTCAAGGTCAGTATATAGCTGCCTTTGATGTTGATTTAATTCCTATTTCAGATACTTTATTAAAGCATTTAGAAATGGCGCAATTATCTCCACAATTATTAATAACGGGATATCGAGTTATGTCAGATTTAGAAATGATAGATGAGTTTAATACTTCTATCGATTTTTCTAGTAATATTATTACAAATACATCTGTGGCGCCTGAAGATAAAGAAACTGCACTGTGGAAACATTTAATTCGTAAAGAAAGATTTGGAGTTGTACCTTTATTTGAGAGACAGCGACTTTTAGAAATTGGTGGTTGGGATGAAAAGTTTATTGGGTGGGGAGGAGAAGACCAAGATATCATCGAGAGGTATCTTGAGTCAGGAAGATACCTTTGTCGTTCTCCAGAACTAGTTTATTTACATTTATCCCATCCTCCCAACCCAGGATGGAATGAACCACACTTAGTAGAAGAAAATCGAAAACATTATTACAACAAAATGCAATCGAGAAATAATATGTAGGGTGGGCATTGCCCACCTTACACATACTGCATATACTACACATATCTATATGTTATCTAAATTTGGGCGCCTCAGTATCCAAGGTTGTGCAGTTTCAAGTTGTGCAGCAAGACGAATTAAAGTAGATTCAGCAGCAGGTTTACCTACAAACTGTACACTCATTGGTAAGCCTTTACTATCAAACCCAACAGGAATTGCAATAGCAGGTTGTCCGGTTGCGTTAGCAGGTGGACAAGGTGCGACCCATTGGAGAATATTTTCAAAGATATCTTCAGGACTCAAATGTGACCATTCACCAACACGGATGGGAGAATGTAGGAAAACAGGCATTAATAAAACATCGAAGTTATCGAAAAAGCTAACAATTTGCCGCGATACAATTTGCATCTTAGCAACAGCTTTGAGATAATCAACTGCGCTATCTGTCTTTGACATTAACCAACGGTTCACTGGTTGCAGCATTTCAGGAGGAATACCACCTGCGGCTACACCGTTACGCCATATAATCTGGAATGGTTCAATTAAACCGCTAAAGTCAGGACAGTTTTCTTCAACAGTGTGTCCCAAGTCTTCGAGTAACTTAACTGTTTGTAAAACAGCTTGTTTACAAGTTGCATCTGCTTCACCAATAGGTAAAAACTTTGTAGAGTAAGCTATGCGTAAATGACCAGGTTGTTGTTTACTAGCTTCAAGAAATGAACATTCAGGACTTGGCAAATAATAAGGGTCACCTGCAACATTACCCGACATTACATCAAGAAGTGCTGCTGCATCTGCAACTGTTCGACCAATCGGCCCATTTGTGGCAATACCATTAAATTTATCACCAGCAGGGCCTGGTGATACTCTACCGCGCGATGGTTTTATACCGAATAATCCACAGCAAGCAGCAGGTCCACGAATTGAACCACCTCCATCTGAACCTTGTGCAATTGGAGATAACCCCGCAGCAACAGCAGCAGCGGCGCCACCACTCGACCCTCCAGGAGTATACTCAAGATTCCACGGGTTACGTGAAGGAGGAAAACCCGTAGGTTCGGTGTAAGGAAATGAACCTAACTCAGACGTAGCAGTTTTACCAAGAATAATAAACCCAGCTTGTTTAATCTTGGCTATAGCAACATCATCATATTCGGGAATGTTATTTATTAATGCTTTAGTTCCGTAAGTACACGGAATACCAGCAACTGAGTTGAGGTCTTTAGTTGAAATTGGCACACCAAAAAATGGAGGCAAATTAGTAGCATTTACTAAAGTTTCTGTTTTAACCTTGGCATCAGCGATTGCTTGCTCTGCCATAACTGTAAAATAACTTCCAATTTTAGGATTTAAACGCTCAATGCGTTCTAAGTATATATTTACTAACTCCAGTGGCGATACTTGGCGCCGACGAACTAAGTCCGCCATCTCAAGTGCCGGAGTAAAAGCCAAATCTAATGCATTAATCGTTACCATATAACCGACGCGCAGGCCCTTGCTTGTATCTAAAAATTGATACTTATTTGTGTAAGACTCCCATTCTAATCGAAGTTATTGATTTGCATACCTTATCTTGTGAAGAACCATCACAAAATTTATTGCTTATGTAGCACAGGCATCTTGCCTGTGTTCTAATGTATTTTTTATTACCATCGTGTCCGAGGTAGTAACGGCGCCAGTTGAGCAAAACACGCAAACAGTACTACTGGTTAAGCGAACCAGTAGTACCAATAATGGTGTTAATCCGCGCTCTAGTAGAGACGTGATTAATCACGCCTCTACTTTTGCAAATCTGACACGGCTGCTATATAACCATAAAAAGTACTACTGGTTAAGTAAACCAGTAGTACCAATAGCGGCGCCAGCGATTGCTTTCTATCATTGATTATGATGGGTTAATAGGAATGAACCACGCTCCAAAACGCTCGTAAACAAAGGAAAATCTGAAGATTTTTTGCACAGGCGCTTTGACTCGTGCTACATTGACCTAGCAAAATTATTCGTTCATTTCTTTTAATGTTGCTAGTGCAGAAGGAGACAAACGACTGAGGTAGCGGAATATCCAGTATTTAAAGATGGTGTCAAGTACAACAGGAAAGGTCGCAATAAATAGGAATATGGCACTACGGTTAGGAGGTAGACCTAAATGTTCTGCCATTCCTTCTAATAAAATTTCCCAACCGTGGGGAGAGTGGAAACCTACAAATATATCGGTAAATAGAATAATTAAGAATGCTTTAGCACTATCGCTTAAACCATAAACGACATCATCTATAAATGCTTTTAGTATTACAATTTCGCGCTTACTGGTAGCAACTACGACTGCGAAGGCAACGAGTGAGAATATATCAGCGAAGATGTTACTAATTGCATTGTTGCTTTTATGTCGAAATTCTTCTGCTATCTCGATGGCTTTTTCTTTGACTTGTTCTCCTATCTTTTCTGGAGTTAGAGTCGGCGCCTTCAATATAAAACTTTCAAACTTTAGCCCACGTTCGTAAATTTTTAGTTCCTGTAGCGCTTTATCTTCCATCTCGGAATTGATAAATATATTCGGGTTATTTTCACCCCGCACACGCTCAACTATTGGACTTACTAGAAACTGTTTAGTTAGTAAATGCGTTATCAATGGTATAACTGCTAACATTACTAAAAATTTTACCGAAGCTTGAGTTCGTCTTCGTGAGACTCTAAAATTCTGTACATATTTTTCTTCAGCTTCGGGTGCAAAATCATCTCTTAGGCGATTAAAAGTTCTTCCTATAGACCGTGGTAAAATTCCACTTTTGTGAGATACAGGCTTGACGCGCATACTTTCAACATCCTTATCTTGCGCTGTTTGCACTTTGATGGGTGGTTGAATCACTTGTTGACGCTCAATTTGTGATACTTGGTTATTAATATTTGTCTTGTTTGTATTGTTTATATTATTTGTAGTATCTACTGTAACAATTGCGCTAGATGCTAATAATTCATCATCTTGAAGATACTTGGCGATAATTTCGTCAATATACTTTAGTTTTTCTAATATTTCTTGATTAGATAATTTTATCAATGAGCGACTTAATCTAAACTCAGCAAGTCGAAATTTGACAATATTTAAATTAGTATTTAAGGCTGACTGCCAGTAATTCATCACACTAATGGAATAATTAGCAGATTCCGAAGATATTTTATTGCCGCTAAATTGTTCAATTTCGATTTCTCGTATAATTGTAGCTGCTTTATATGCATCGTTTAAGGCGCGCTCTGGAGTATCGGTAAACCATGCGAAGGAATAACGCCAAAAGTTTATTATCTTATGGCGTAAAGAGCTTGTACTTTTTGCCATCGAAGAAGACTTCAACGCCATAATAATATACTGCTTCTATATTGTTAACTTATATGGTAGCTACTATTGTAGAACATACTATTTTATTTTTGTAAAAATAATTGCCAATGGGTAATATAATTTTGTTTGCCCATTAGCATAATATTGTACTTAACTTAACACTTAAGTATATGTTTTTGTGTACGATTTATTCGACGTGGGCACAAATTAGAGGGTTCATTACAGGGAAGGGACGATTTTCTAGAGCTTTGAACTGACCGATGCTGCCATCGTAAGCGAAAACCTCCCCAGTCTCGATTTCATAAATCCAAGCATGGAGAGTGACTTTACCACCATGAAGCTTAGAGCGAATTATTGGATACGTTTCCAGATTCTCAATTTGAGTTAGCACATTTTGTTCAATAGCGATTTTTAGGAGTTTTTCACTCGAACAACCTTCATAGTTGTCCACAACTAGACGACGAGTTGACTCTGCATGTTTTCTTAACCAGTCGTAAACTAATGGCATCTGTTGAGTAAGATTACCTATTTGCAATAATCCTCGCATTGCACCACAGTGGGAGTGACCACAAATAACTACATCTTTTATACCTAAAGCACCTACTGCGTACTCAATAGCTGCACCTTCTCCACTGTTCGAGGCGCCGTAAGCGGGGATAATATTACCGATATTACGAACTACAAATAATTCACCAGGTTGACTTTGGGTAATTAAACAAGGGTCGATACGAGAATCAGAACATGTTATGAATAATACTTCTGGGGATTGACCTTGAGACAACTGCTCGAACATTTCGCGGTGGGACACGAAATAAGTATCGTGAAACTCATTCAGTCCTTCAATAATGCGTTTTATTGGCACAGTAAGATTCCTCTTAACCTAGAAAATATTTCATACAAACTTATCCGTTATCTCCCTGACCTACAGCGTAGCCAATGTACAGCCGATTTGACATCAGAAACAATACATAAGACTCCATAGAGTAACACCTATCGTTAATATTACAAAATATTAAGCAGTTGCAGCAAATATAGCAAATATATTTAAAGGTCATCAAGATAATGTGTAGTTTGTGTGTCAAACCTGTGACATTTGATAAAATGTATCAAAAGCAACAATATATAGTTGGAGTTTAAGGGCGCCCCAAATTGCCAAATATATCTTCTTCGTGTACGGCAGCATCTTCCATGTCATCAACATAGCCACTGCGCGCGTTAGGAAAAGCATCACAGTAAGGCACATAAGGTTTAATATCAAGAACAGGTGTTTGGTCGAGTAAATCAATTCCTTCAACGTGCAAAATCAAACCTTCAATTTTGAGTAGTTTAGGCGCCGACAAACCAATAGGGTTTGGACGATGAGGAGCGCGCGTAGCCATTGTCCCACGTCGGACTCGCGGTCCACGCGGTAAAATCACAGTTGGGTTCCAATGATAGTTAAGATGTAACCATGAAATTATCCAAATTCGCTCAAACCCTTCCATATCTTTAAGTGCAATCGTGGGTATAATATCTGGGAAAAGTTCGATTTGGGCAATAGCAGGCTGATAATTTTCTGGTACAGTGCGAAGTTGCGACTGTCTGGGTGTACCATGTCGCTCTTTGTAGGGAGAATGTACGACACCAATGGGACGTAAAGTTATCTCACTTGGAAACGATATAGATTGAATATAATCTTTGGGCGGAAATTTAGGCATATCTGTTACATCTATTACTAATATTTATATATTTAATCTAAGTCAAAACTTCTATTATTTATTCGTATTTCCAAAAAAATCACAAATTAGGCTCAAATCAGGCTTTATTCACATAGCGCTAATCATCAGTAATACATATCTCGCTCTCGCGCTTAAATAATATCTGGACGGGAAATATAGGTTTAAAGCAAATTCAAACTTTGCGAAGAATTAGAGCAACGAGTTTCAGAACGTACATATGAACTGCAAGACACATTAAAACAATTGCAGTGTACCCAAGCTCAGATGATTCAAAGTGAGAAGATGTCGAGTTTAGGACAATTAGTTGCTGGAGTCGCGCATGAAATTAATAATCCAGTCAGCTTTATTCACGGAAATCTTGAACATGTTACTAACTATACTGATGATTTATTAAATTTTATCCAACTTTATCAACAACACTACCCGAATCCGGCGCCGGATATTCAACAGCAAGCAGCAGATATTGATTTAGAGTACATCAGTGCGGATTTACCGAAAACACTGTCTTCGATGAAAACAGGAACCAAGCGCATTCGCGAAATAGTGCTTTCGCTACGGAACTTTTCACGGATGGACGAAGCTGACTTAAAGCGTGTCAATATTCATGATGGAATAGACAGTACGCTGTTAATTTTGCAACACCGCTTCAAAGCGACAACCCAAAGACCAGAAATAAAGATTATCAAACAATATACAAATTTACCCTTAGTTGAATGCTATGCAGGACAACTAAACCAGGTATTTCTGAATATTATTTCCAATAGTATCGACGCAGTTGAACAGAGTAATACCGCGCGTTCAATAGAAGAAATTCGACAAAATCCCAACTGCATTACTATTACTACCAGTCTTGTAAACTCTAAATGGGTACAAATTCAGATAGCAGACAATGGTATTGGCATTCCCGAAGAAATTAAGCAGCGTATCTTTGACCCCTTCTTTACAACCAAACCAATAGGTAAAGGAACAGGGATGGGAATGTCTATCAGCTATCAAATAATTGAAAAACATAGTGGCAAAATAGAATTTACCTCTACTTTCGGCCAAGGAACTGAATTTATTATCCAAATTCCCTGCGATTGTAGCATACCTGCCTCAGATGTGCAGTGCATATAATTTTTTACCTTATTAGACACAGAGTACACAGAGAGAGGAGAGTAAGAGAATATCAACTCCCCAAAACTTTTGACATGAAACAGTAGCGATGTGCGCTCCACTATTCATCAAAAGGATTTTCTAACTTTAACTCTACAATATTCTGAAAGTCACGAATATTACGAGTTACCAAAACAGCTTCCTGACATAAAGCCGTTGCAGCAATTACCGCATCTGGCAACTTAATTTTATGTTTTCGCTTTAAAGAAATTGTTTGATTCTCAACTTTTCTAGAAATCGGCACAGAATCAAATTGACTTAATAAATCCTCAATTGCTTCTGCCTCTGGTTCGGACAAACTAGAAAAACAAAGTAGCTCTATCCGAATAATCGGTGATGTCACAACATAATTACTTTCGATAAAATCATTTGAAAACAATTTGGTGACTGTCTCATCTCCCGCCAAATAGTAAATAAAAATATTTGTATCGTAGAGATATTTCATTCCCATTCCCCACGCACTGTATCAAGATGAGCTAACATTGCTTCTTTTTTATGCTGTAGAATACCCTTAGCCTTCTTGACTTTTTCATAGTCCCGTTGCAATGATGCTAACACAGACTCTGGTAAATCTAGTACGACAGATTCCTCATCAAGAGAAACAAGATAACGCTTAGGAATAGTCACTCTTGTCATAACCACCACCCAATTATGTTTACTTTATAAAGCTATTATTACTTAAATCGTGATAATTGTCATATCTATCTGAGTACACAAACTGCTTACAACTAATAATGATAACTCCGCATGATGCTATTAAACCCTCAACAGGCGCCAATAACCGCAGGTAATCGTTTATGCTCTAAATGAATGAAAACTTGTAAAGCTATCAGCAATCGTAGACCTCATCAAATTCATAAACTGCAAACGCAGTTTCACAGCAATAGGATTTTCTAGCTCACCCATACGTCCAGACCGCAATGACTGCTCTACAATCGATTTAACGCGCGAAAATCTTTGTAACTCATACTGCTCAAAAGCTTTGCTTACATCATCTAACTCTTGTAAGCATTTGGTAACAACTAATGCATCTTCTAATGCCATACATGCTCCTTGTCCTAATGTTGGTAACATTGGATGCGCTGCATCACCTAATAAAGTAATATTTTCTTTCCCCCAAGGTCGTGATGGTACACGGTCATATAAGTCTGTTTGAATAATATTTGTTGCTTTATCGGTTGCTGCTATTAATTCTGGTATTGCGCTAAAGCAGTCTTGAAACATTACTTCTAAGTCATGTTTCTGTCCTTGTTTCGTCTTAGCTGCTGCATACCAATACATTTTATTGTTACCCAGCATCATAAAACCAAACCCTTTTCCACGTCCTAGAAATTCATGAATATAACCAGGACGATATTGATTAGGTATGTAATTAGTTAAACCACGCCATGTAGTAAAATTGCGGTATATAGGTGGACTCTCACCAAATAATGCTGCCCGTACTTGTGACCTTAAACCATCGGCGCCAATTAAAGCATTACCTTCATCGTGTAACCCAGATTTCATATAAACACTTACTTTGGCGCCATCTTGCTCTAATCGCTCGAATGTTTGTCCCAAAGTAAACTTACTTGTAACCTGACTGCATAAAATTTTGTGTAAGTCCGCGCGGTGAATACCTACAACGGGTAACTCAAACTTATCAACAGACACGTTGACTAACTCTTTGCCATTCTCGGTTAAAAATTGATAGTTCGTTGTTAAACAACCATTGCGAACTGTATCTTCGAGTAAACCTAATGTATTGAGAACGTGAGTGGCATTTGCCCATAGTGCAATTCCTGCTCCTACTTCTCTTAATTCTTGTGCGCGCTCATAAACGCTGACATCGAACCCCGCACGGTTTAATGCTAACGCAGTTGCGGCGCCTCCTATTCCACCACCGACAATGATTATTTTCTTAGTTTTTTCCATTTTATAAGGGTTTTATAATGGTTAACTGACAGACTTGTCAGTCTACTAATATTTAGTAAAGCAATTTTTTGACAGTTTTGTCAACTGATTCTCTTTCAAGGCTACGAACCGCAAAGGACGCATTATCCGAAGGATTTCCCGTTAACGAAGTTTTCCCGAAGGGTAGGGTAGTACGCAAAGAAAGAAGAAGAGAGTAATTTATTTCATCTGGCTTGATTAATATCTCTAATTGTAAAAAGGTTATACTGACTGACAAGTTTGTTGATTTTGATAAAATTGTGTCACGTGCAGCGAAACCAGATAAATCAAATACGAAGCAAGTTCGAGATGCAGAAGCTACTCAAGCTGTAATTTTGACCGCAGCAGAAGAGGAGTTTGCTATTCATGGTTTGACTGCTGCAAGAACAGAAGCTATTGCAGCAAAGACTGGTGTGGCAAAATCGATGATTTACTACTACTTCAAAGATAAAGAAGGGTTGTATCAGGCTGTTTTAGAACGTTCGCACGCGAATTTATTCGATGTTATTCAACAATTAGATTCTGAGCTAGAGCATTTGGCACCTTCCGTTGCTTTAGAAAAATTTCTCATTGCATTACTTGAGTGTGTGTCGCAAAATCCTAAGCTGCCGACGATAATGTTTCATGAGGCTGTGCAAAATCAGGGAAAATACTACAAGCGTAGTAACTCTCTGAATATAGATAAAACTTTGATGGCTATTTTAGACCGAGGTGTTGCAAGTGGCGCCTTTCGGCAACTCGATTCTTTCCAAGCAGCTATTAACATTATGGGAACTTGCCTATTTTACTTTATAGGCGCCGGAAACATACAGCAACATCCTCAAGGTAGGCGCCTGTTGAGTAAAGCAATGTTAGAGCAACATATTCAAGAAGTAATTGCATTTACCTTAGCTGGTGTGAAGAAACCCGGTTTCTAAGCATTCATTGTCGCAGACAAATCATTATTTTATTACAAGATTTTAATAAAGAAACCGGGTTTCTGGTTTCTGAAATCAGGATATTTCGCTGTGTATATAAAAAACATATAAAGTGCTGTGCTGTGCGTGCCATAGATAATTAAAACTTACGTACTGATACTTTTTTGCTGTGTAACGGATGTAGCAATGTTTACACTGGGTCAAATTTCAATTGATTTACTGTTGTTAAAAAGATTTTATCTTAGGAGTCATATATGGATTACGTTCATCCATTCCAAATGGAACTGCATAAGCTCGAAAGCATGATTGTACATGTTCAATATGCTGATACGAAAGAAGTTGATAAGACTTTAGCTTCTAATGATGCAGTATCTACACAAGCAGTAGGTGAAGAAGGTGGAAGTAAAGTAAGTACCAGAGCATTAGGTGAAGAAGGTGGAACCAAAGTCACTACTTATGCTGTAGGTGAAGAAGGTGGAAACATTTTAACTACCTATGCTGTAGGTGAAGAAGGTGGAGGTAGGGTAACCACTAGAGCTTTGGGTGAAGAAGGTGGAACCAGAGTTACTACTTACGCAGTAGGTGAAGAAGGTGGAGGTAGGGTAACTACCCAAGCTGTAGGTGAGGAAGGAGGTTCAATTATTCGTCGTAAATAAAAATTTAGATTCGCGGTTATATAGGGTTTGCGACTCGAACAGAAACCGGGCTTCTTAACGAAGATTTTGCTATAAAACGCTAATTTCTCATAGAAGCCCGGTTTCTTTGAGCTTATTATTTATCAAAGGATTGATTTATAATGAATATTTTAATTTTGGGTAATTCCTCAGATGCTCATGCTGTGCATATTGAGAATGCTCTCATAGAAGCAGGAGTAACTGTAGACTATTTGGATACTGATTTATTTCCGACTCAGCTACGTTTGTCTTGGGCGCCTAATACACAGTTAGGCACTTTCAAGTCTGAGCGTTATCAGTTTAATATATCAGATATTCATAGTGTTTACTGGCGTAATTTTTCGAGTGTGAATGTTCCTTTAATCGAATCGCATACCTCAACTATTGCATTTAATGATTCAATGAGTTTGTTACGAACTTTTATGAAAGCTACTCGCGCGCGTTGGGTTAACTCTTGGGAAGCTTATCAATTTCACAAAGAAAAACCTCTACAACTATACACTGTTCAACAACTAGGCGTAAAAATTCCAGAAACTTTAGTTACGAATGACCCAGAACAAGTTACACAATTTGCCGCATCACATAAAAATGCAATTTTTAAACCAGTTTATGGTGGCGCCCATACTCGAACATTAACAGAATCATTACTCGAACCCAAACGGCTAGATTTAGCTTTGAGTATATCTCCTGTGACTTTGCAAGAATATATACCCGGTACTAACATTCGTAGTTATGTAATTGGTAATTCTGTATACACTGCTGAGATTCGTAGTAAATCACTAGATTTTCGCGAAGATGAAAATGCTGAATTAATACCAGTGGAGTTACCTTTGGAATTACAGGAAAAGTGCCGAAAAATTGCTGCTTCACTTTATCTGGAATGGACAGCAATTGATTGGAGATTGGCGCCGACAGGAGAATATGTCTTTTTAGAAGCAAACCCCAGTCCCATGTTTATATATTTTGAACAGCAAACTGGTTTTCCAATTACTCAGGAACTAGTACAATTATTAATGTCGTAACTGTTTAGTCATAACGTATGGTGGGCAATGCCCACCCTACAATTTAACTGTTTAGTTTTTTCATTCCTGCAAAAGCCATTAACCAAACTACAACTACAATCCAGTGAATCATTACTATAACAAATAACGAGCCTGTAAGCACATACGCAATTGTACAAGCAATACCCAGCAATGTAGCTAAACATAAAAATATCCGATTAAAAAATGTTTCATTGGCTTGCTTAAAAAATGTACTGGCATTAATTGGATGATAAATAATGAATAATATTAAGCTTAGTAATGCCCACAGTGCCCAAATCAACCAGTTTGTAATCTCAATAGGGTGAGGAATTAGCAGGACACGAAAGAATAATTCTTCTGATATAGCAGGAAGGAATAAACACCGTAGTATTAATAAAGACTTCTCTGTGTAGTTAGCTGACCAGATTTTCAGTTGTAAAAATCCTGATTTTAGTCCTATAGGAAGACCAATAATAGTATAAACTAACAGTGTTATACCTAGAACTAACCAATCTTGTTGTGTGGGGATTTTTAAAGATGCCAATATACGATTTAGTATGATTGGTAGTGGAGATATTTCTGTATAAGGTATTTTTATTTGTCCAAATAGTATTGTCGGCGCCAATGGTGCAATATCAGCTTGCCATCCACCTATTTGATTGGTTCGTAATACTTGTAAACTGGCGCCATGTTTTAAAAATAGCAGAGCAAGGTCTTCGTGTACTTGTCGAGGCATCATTGTTCGCCAACTCGTTAAACCTGCCCAGATACTACCATCTCTAAATAGCTGATTATCACCAGCTCCAGTACCAGCAAGTATGCTAGTACTGCTACGCCAATCTGCACGCACTACACCTAGTGGCGCCAATTGTTTTTCTAGTTCGGCGCCAAGTAATATTAATTGACGAAATCGTAAAGTTTGAGGATCATTTGGATGTATATCTAACCATTGTTGAATTTGGGGTGCGGTGGCAACTTGGTTTTTAATTTTTGTAATAGTAGCATAAAGTGCTTGGGCAGAGTCTTGGCCGCACGAAGTTGCTGGGGATACTGTGGCGCCTCCTGTTCCATCACCAACACGGTAACGTGCCATCATTATTTGTAATTGTCGTTGCAATTCGTTTAATGGAGATATTTTGATGCCATCAAAGTCGTAATCTGTTGTTACTGGGTCGAATTTAATCAAAATATCTGAAACTGGGCGAGTATACATCCAACCACGTTGTAAATTGCCCATATAATCTGCCCATGTATGAATTCCGGCAATAATTCCATCAGAGTTGTGGGCATATATTTGATGATATTTAATATTAAAGCGTAATTCGGATGTGAAACTATCACGTATAACTCGTGCTATTCCAAAGGAAAAGTGCCCGGTAATGGTAGCAGGAAAACCAAGTGCTTCTTTTTTACGTCCACCAATACCACCAAATAAATGTAGAATAATAGCTTTGTCGTTTTCTTGCCATTGATATCTTCCTAACCCTCCTTGTGAAGAATTAGAGGGAGTAGGGGAAGCGAGAAGAGCAGGAGAGTTTTGGAATCCAACTAAACCGCCTTGATACGGAAGGCTGGAAGTTGATTTTAATACATCAAAATTTAAAAGTATTGTGTCACTTTTACCTTTTTGTGCTGGTGTGTTTTGCCAATGTTGAGTTTTGAGATATCGTAGCGCTCTATTTTCATTGGTAATTAATTGATTCGGCTCAATTTGGAATAAACTACGTGGCGCCAGTGCTTGGACAGTAAATATACCTTTTTTATCCCTAGCACCGTAAATATACCATCCCTGTTCACCTGCCGTTGATTTCTCAATTAATAATGGTGTTGAACTACGTATATTACGTGTATCTGTAACTTGTTTGGGAATACGAATGGCGCCTTCTATGCCATCAAAGTTTCCTGATGCTGGGTTATAATGTACTACTTTGTATAGAGAATCAAATTTTGATGTTGGCTCAATGATTTTGACTAAACCGTAAAACCTACCAGTTGTTAAAACAGGCTCACGCGCGATTTGTAAAGTTACTCTTCCTACACCTTCAGTAACAACCGTCGCATCATCCAAAGTAACAATAACATCATCTTGAGGACGGGCGCCTGCTAAAGAACGCAATACAGAGACATTCGCCACACCATTTAAGCGAAATGGGTGAATATTGCCTTGTTTTTGGCTTTTAACAGTATCAGGTGTGAAATTTACATCTCGCGCAACAGCTTGTACATAAGAAAGAACATCTTTATCATTTTTCCATTCCAACCGTACAATCTTTCCAATTAAATTTTGTGCTTTCTGTGGTGCATGTTCAACTTCCATTAACACCCAATCTGTATTATCTTCCTGTGATGTAGGCAAAATCAATCTTCCTACCCAGGCGCCTGTCGGTCGGTATAACTTATTAGATATATTTGGAGTAATAGGGTAAAAACTCGGTTGGTTAAAATCTTGTCGCGTGTGAATAGCATAATTACTTTCACGTTGAACTATCTGCTGTTGCCTAGGGTAAAGTAGTATGACAAGAACAGCAGTTAAAATAAGCACAAATAAGAATATCGCTATATTGAGTCCTTTTCGACTCGCTTTGTGTATGTCCACAAAAGAAGAATTTTATTTACCATCAAATTATACATGCGGTTGGTTCAGTAGCAACAATGGCGCCAATTTTATATGCACGTCCTGGTACGCTAACCACGCTCCGGAGTGCGCTAATTAGCAAGCATTACTGTAAAATGAAATTCGCTACCTTGATTTTTACCATTGGAAGTAGCCCAAATTTCTCCTCCGAGTAAAGCCACTATTTGACGGCAAATCACTAAACCTAAGCCAGTACCACCGACTGTACGCTGTAAAAATCCTTCTTCTTGGTAAAAACGCTCGAATATAGCTTCTAGCTTATTATTTTCAATACCTCTTCCGGTATCTGCAATTACAACTTCTAGCATTTTTGGGATAGAAGCAAATTGATTTTGGAGGTTATTAATACGGGTACGAATGCGAACTTTTCCGTTTTCTTCAGTAAACTTACAAGCATTGTCTAAAAGTTGGATTAAAAGCTGCATGAGTAATTCACCATCAGTATAAATTGATGGCAAAATATGGTTTATTTCTACCTCAATTTCAGGCAAATTTACCAATGATTGATTCGACTTAATTTTTGCAATGGCTAAATCTAAAATTTCGGTAAAAGAAATAGCCTCTAGATGGACAGCTATTAAACCTGCCTCAAAACGGGAAATATTTAGAAAATTCTGCACTAATTGCCGTAGACGTTCAGAATCTGTGAGGGCAGTCTCCAACATGATTTGCCGAAATTCCATCGCCATCTCAGGTTCTGTTGCTAAACTTTCTAAACATACTTGAATTGTCGATAATGGTGTTCGTAATTCGTGACCGACAATTGCAATGAGATTTCTTTGGCTACGCTCTAAAGCTATTAATTTATGGTTGAAATTCTCCAAATTACTATAGGCTTGAGCTTGTATTAATGCCACACCAACCTGAGTGGCGATAGCTCTGACTAATGCAATATCGTCTTCCTTCCACAAATAAGCTTCCGTACCACAATTATGCAACTCCAATATGCCCAATTCTGTTTCTTTATCACAAATTGGTACCAGCAAGCAAGAACGAATCGCAAAACTTTCTAACTTCGCGATTAAATGCGGATGGGTTTGTAACCCTGAATCCCAATGAATATCAGCGATAGCAACTGGTTTATCTTGAGATAGTAATCCTCGAAATTGAGGAAAATCCGCTAAACACCAAGCTTGTCCCCGCATCGATACCAATCCACTGGCAAGGAATTCGTATTCGATTGCCATACTTTGTCCTTGGGAATCGAGACGATAAATTAAACAACGACAGTGGGGAAAATTTTGCCCCAATTTCTCTACGGTTGTCGTTAATACCTCCTGGGGGTTCAAGGAACTGCGGATGACATTAGTAATCAAATTGATTAATCTTTCGCGCCGCTCCGCCTGCATAATAGTACGGTAAGCTCGAATCTGCTTGAATTGACTCGCCTGTAAATAATTTACCAAACGTTCTGCAAATAGGCGCTCTATTTCTGTGACTCTTTCAGTTGCACGGGACTTACGACTCAATTCTTTGAGATTTAAAAACTGTTGTTTTGCCCGTTGAATTTTTGCCGCTAATTCTGGTCGGTAAACTAAAATCCGATCTAGTAATAGTTGTGCAGCACCGATACTTACATCGCGCTCAAAGCTCCAAATACCCTTAAATTGGCGCAAACTATCTAAATTTGAAGCGTTGACTGGTGAAGAATGTTCAATGGCTACCAAACAAGCTGTGTAGAGTGGACTAATTATAACTAAATGCCATTCCTGCCCTAAAGAATCATTCGCACTCAAGGGTATTGTTATATAAGGGCTATCAGATTTCGCAACATTTTTTTCCCCAACTGCTAGGACATAAACTTGGTCTAGATTCTGGGCAATTTTTTCATAGCGGCGTTTTTCCTGTTGGTAAAATCGTTCTTGTTGGAAACAGGCAATTACTAAAGCACTACCCTTCGCAAACAATAAGCCGTCTTCCATTGCATGGGAAAGGGCTGTCAAGGAAGCTTTGAAGTAAATTTGAGGACGTAAATGGGGCAAAGCCTCACGCAATCCCTCCAATAAAGATTTTGAAATATCCATCCAGATCTATTTGCCACTCCTAGCAATGCAAGTAATTGGGCTGCTCAGACTTCCCTAAGCTTTGACTAAATCGACAAATAGGGCTTCGATGTCGCTTATTTCTATTTTGCTAAAATTGGCATCGCACAAATTGGTTCTGGATACAATAGCCTTATCCAATTTGCTATTCCATAAATCAGCTTGATTGAGATTGGTACCCGTCAAATTGCAATTTGATAAGTCCGCACCAACGAGATTTGCATTACTTAGATTGGCATAACGCAAATCCGCACCACTTAAATTTGCCCCGCTTAAATCGGTATTGCGTAAATCGGCTAACCGCAAATCCGCTTTTGTCAAATTCGCTCCATGCAAATCCGCACCGTTGAGATTTGCCTTAATTAAGATAGCCTGACTTAGATTTACTTTCACGCCATAAGCATTTTGTAAAACAGAGCGCCACAAAATTGCCTTCGTCAAATCTGCTTCTACCCAATTAATCCGATACAAATTGGCAGCAGAGAGGTTAGAACCGCTCAAACAAGCTCCAGGCAAACTTATTTCGGCTAATTGAGCTTCTATTAAATTTGCATTCACTAGCGAAATACCAGGAAAATTCCTCTCTCCCTTAGCGTACAACTCTACTAACTGGCTTACATCTAAAATTTGCATGGCTTGAACCTGATGTATGAGAACGGAATCTATCTAGTGCAGTCTAAATCCCAACCCTGAGATTCCGAAAACTGGATGCATATATTTACTCAAAGAGTCTATATATGTTAAAAAAATTTACATTCTTCTAATAATCTCCTCCCAAAAATCCTTTCCAACGGCTTTCTTTCTAAAAATTTAAGTATTCAGTCACAGTTAGATGTGACAAAAATCTCAATTTTCCAGCACAAATTAGAGTCTGCTAGAGCATTCTAGACAAACTACAGCGCGCCTTCTTCAGCTACAAAAAGCTTATGGCAAGTTACCACATAAACTAATGTAACAAAACATTAAGCTTTATGAAGTAAAGTTAAGACAATCATTACATAGTTTTTGCTTTTGAGAGAAATAAGAAAATCTTAAGTAGGGTGGGCAGTGCCTACCTGACCCAAGCCAAGTGAAGGTCTTACCTAGCGGTTGGCGCCCTACGAATTATAAAATGCCTGCCTTTGTGCCAAACTACCCAACTGCAAATCAATTGTCAATAAGTCTCCGATATCATCTGGTGTATATCTAGTTGCCAGCGAAGTACGTCTTGCTTTCAGGTTGGCAACTTCGGTATCAAGAATAGCACTAACAACTGGGTTAATTACTTCTTTGGGATTTTGTGGTGTGATAGAAGCGACTCGGCGCCAGAGTCTACGAATCTGATTTTCTGTAGATACTACAACTTCAGCATAGGGACTATGATATGCTTCGAGCAAGGAATTTTCAATTTCTAATGCAGCAATCTTAGAAACAAGCGCCTCCGTAACTACATTGCTTATAGCAGCATTGCTTTTTGGCAGAATTTCGTCTATACGGTTTCGTAGAGCTTCTATAGACGCATCAATTTCTTCGATAGCTTCGTTACTAGAAGTATGTTTAACATCTAACGTAGCCTTTTCAACTTCTAGGTTTGCCAACTCACGCAGCAAGACATCAAGTTTTGTTTCTGGTTTAGAATTACCGTTTTGTAAAGAACGCTGTACAAGCATAATAGCTTCGCGCGCGAATGCAGGTTGAACAAGTGCAAACGCTGGTACTGTTACTGCTGTCATTCCCGTAACTGCAACAGCAATAATTGCCGCTTTGATTTGCGTGTACTGCTGGGGTTTTGAGTAAAGAACTAATTTCCCTGATTTTCTTTTAGGTCTACGTACTAACATTTTATAATTTTAATATAGGTATTTTTTACTATATATATGGATACTTCGCAGTGTAATCCGGAAATATCCTACTTTATTTGACTATTTGCACTTCTGCGAACGGCGCCAAATGCTCTCCATTCTAGCGTCCATTTTCAGGAAATGCCCGTTCGATTATGTCATATAGCTTTATATCCAACGCCTTTATACAAATATCCAGAAATCTTGGGTTCGTTTTCTAGGTAAAATTCTTCTAATTCGACATTTTGGAACTGAGTCTCAACAAGTTGGCGAATATTGCGATTGAAATGACAGCCATCACCGATAATTTTTTGTAACGGTGTCAAACGGTTTTGCCACACCTGCACTTTTGGTTCTCGACTCAACCCATGTTCAAGGAAATGAAACCCTCCTCCTGGTTTGAGTACACGGTAAACTTCTTTAAGTGCTTGCTCGACATTCGCGATACTACACAGTGTAAATGTACTAACAATATTATCAAATGAATTGTCTGTCATCGGTAGATTCTCACCGGGTTCACTAAACCTACGCGCAATCTGGGCTGCGCCAGCGAGCAGTAAGATTTGTGTCAAAACAAGTAACCTTGCTTGCTTTGTCATTGCTGTCTGTGTCAGTTTGGTTCGGTAATGTACATGTGTTGGAACATTACTCGCGCGGATTGGGTAATCCTCCCACTTTCTGTTACTAGACGTTCCTAAAACCCGTTTAGGATTTCCTCAAATGCCTGACATTTTTTATGCTTGATATCAAGCCAACCTAAGTTGATTGCATCGAGCAATGTCAGTCCCATTGCACTTAAGAAAAGCGCGGTTCTACTAAAATATATTGTCGTCCCTCATGTTGCGCGCGCTTACCCAAACGTGAAAATGTGCTTTTCTTCCCAAATTGTTATTCAGCAGAAAGTGCTGGTTTCCGTGCGTGCAAACGCTGTCACCCTAATGAAAGTTTTGTTGCACCACATATAGAGTTAGTACAGCAAGTTTGTAATTTTCTCACAGCACAATTAGATAACCCACCAACGCTCGAACAATTAGCCCAGCATTTTAGTAGAAGTCCGTATCATTTGCAACGTACTTTTAAGCGTATTGTAGGTGTTACTCCGAAACAATATGCAGAAGCGCAGAGGTTACAACGCTTCAAAGCTGAATTAAAAGAGGGCGTAAATGTTACAAATGCATTATATGAAGCAGGTTATACATCAAGTAGTTGTGTATACGAACAAGTAAATTCAAAGTTAGGAATGACACCTAAAAATTATCAACTCGACGGTAAAGGAATGTTTATTAGTTATACTGTTGTCTCCGGAACACTTGGTTACTTACTAGTCGCGATGACAGAAAAAGGTGTTTGTGCCATCAAATTAGGAGATGATGCTGAAAAACTAGAACTTTTGTTGCAAGCAGAATTTAGAAAAGCAGAAATTCAGCGTGATGATACTGCACATCAAGAATGGATACAAGCAATACTATCGTTTATTGCTGCTGAACAACCACATTTAGATTTACCTTTAGATATTCGTGGAACTGCATTTCAAATTCAAGTTTGGCAAGCTTTACAAAGAATACCTTACGGAGAAACACGCACTTACCAAGATATCGCGCGTGAAGTTGGCACAAATGCTGTGCGCGCAGTGGGTAGTGCATGTGGCGCCAATCCTGTAGCATTAATTATCCCATGTCACCGCGTTTTACGAAGCGATGGTAGTTTAGGTGGGTATGAGTGGGGGTTGGAAAGGAAGCGGAAATTATTGGAATTGGAAAAAAAGGGATTGGTATAAAATAAAGGTCTTTATGCGAGTTACAGATATATTCGAGCTTCTGTTGCTATCTACACTTTGGGGTGGTTCTTTTCTATTTTTACGGATTGCGGCGCCTGTTTTAGGACCAGTTTGGTTAATTGAAGCGCGCGTTTTACTTGCTGGTTTGGTATTACTATTATTTACAGCACGTCTTGGTCTTCTGCATGAAATCTGCTCTAATGCCACCTGTGTACGAGGGTCATGTGCTAGTAGACGAACTTTCCCTATTTTCTAATCAATTATGAGAAAATTCTCATGATTGTAATATTGACAACCCTATGAAGTTTGCGTTATACATTACTGTGGCTAGAGAAAATTAATGTCGCTAAAAAAATAGTTCTATGTTTCAATCGACAAATGAACTGTTAGCAAAAATATATCTGTTCTGTTTGGGCTTAAAGTCGTAAGGAGTTTTATAAAACATCAATATATAGATATAGCTAGACTACTTAAGTAGGTACAGCGCAGGCAGTAAAGATAACTGCTTAGAATTGCGTATCTATTTTAAGCATGAACCATAACAGATGTTCATGGGTTACAGTTTATCAGGCGGTTTATCGGGTTTGACCTACTGGTATCCAACTAATTGATGTTTTGTACTGCGAAAAAAGTTTTTCTTTTACCTATCTTCTTGCTGAACAACCGCGATTGATAGGGCGTTCATATTCAAAACTATGTGCGATTCGAGCGCACAGTAGTATTTGCAAACTTAAAGAACATAAATGTGAGTAATCGACATCTAAACTTCTCAGTGAGTGAAAAAATATGACTGCCAATTTGGCAGAAATGCAAGTGGTTAGTTAAGAATGCTTAATAAAAGAGTGCTGAGTATAGGCATAGTTTAATGCTTACCTTTCGTCGCGCCCTAAACCTCCATTCTGGCTGCTACTTTTTAAATACTGATCAAATGTTTCATTGGGTCAATCAACCTCATTTTATTGACCGAAACACCAGCTTTATTAGTCCTTTATAAATTGCTGCGACATTGGGAATTATGAAGACATTTCGGATTGACAAAACTGTACCGGAGCAGGTAAATTATTTAGATATTCCGCATTACGGAACGTGATTTTTGAGTCTAATTGGCAAACAAGTAAGTTTGATAGAAAGTTAAATATGTAAATAGTAAAGAGGTTTTGATAACATGAAATTTCACAGTTGAAAAAATTTTTTAATCATTTTTACAGGAGAATTTTTTGGGCTTACTGAATATTATTTAATTAATTATTTAATCAATCAATCAACGGGTATTTCTATGGCAACTATTGGAACCTTGGGTGACGATAACTTAGTACTCACCATCAACACTGAACTAGTATACGGTGACACCGATGGCACTCTCGCCAACACTCAAAAAGGTGGCAGTGACAAAATAACGGTTACAGGTAGCTCTAACGACATCTCTGGCGATGCTCAGGACATAACAGACCAAGCCAAAGGTGGGGACGATGAGCTGACAGTTCAGGGTGATGAGAATAACGTAATTGGCGATGCTTCTGGTAATATTTCCGGTTTGGCATCTGGAGGGCAAGATAAAGTAACGGTTACAGGAAATAGGAATATCCTAGCAGGGGATACTTTCAGTGAAATAGAAAGCAATGCCAAAGGTGGGGACGATGAACTTACGGCTATAGGAAATCAGAACGACCTAGGTGGCGATGCTAACGTCATGCTTGGCAATGCTAAAGGAGGAAACGATAAGCTCACGGCTACGGGAGATGAAAACTTTGTAGGTGGGGATGCTTACGACTTAATGGGTGGAGATGCCCAAGGGGGAGAAGACGACCTTAGTGTTGCAGGGAATAATAATGTTGTAGCTGGCGATAGTGTCCTTATCATGGCGGATAATGCCCAAGGAGGTAAGGATAAGCTAACTGCTACAGGAGATGGTAACATTCTATCTGGCGACGCTAGACAAATGTTCAACACCGCTAAAGGTGGAAGTGATGAGCTAAAAGCTGAGGGGAATGGCAACAACCTAGTAGGCGATGCTAGAGATATGTTTGACAACAGCTTTGGGGGCAACGATAAGCTAGATGCTGAGGGGAATGAAAATAACCTATTTGGTGATGCTAGAGAGATGAGAGGCAATGCCCAAGGTGGAAATGATGAGCTAAAGGTTAAAGGAAATAACAACACCCTATTTGGCGATGCTGCCTCCATGTATGATACCGCCAAAGGTGGAAACGATAAACTAGAGGGTGGCGACGGTGATGATACCTTGTATGGCGATGCCGAATTGATGTCTTCTGGTTCTCTTGGTGGTAACGATGAGTTGAACGGTGGTAAGGGAAATGATTTTCTAATCGGTACTGCTAATGGTATCGCGGAAGTGGATAAGTTGACGGGCGACGATGGAAGCGATACCTTCGTTTTGGGGGATGCAACCAAAGCTTTCTATCTTGGCAATGGCAATACAGATTATGCTCTACTTGACGACTTCAAAATCAACCAAGCGGATAGCATCCTACTCCACGGTAGTGCTAGCGATTATACGCTCGGTGCAGCTCCTAATGGATTACCTGGTGGTACAGGAATCTTCCAACAATCTGATGGTGATCTGATTGGCATTGTCAAAGGGGTTGCCCTAGGTTCACTCAACCTCACCAATCCGGATGTCTTTGAGTACGTTTAAATCTGTGATATGGCTGTTAAGTTTTTATTATAACTAAGCTGCTTGTATCTCAATAAATTCACCGGAGGAGCAAGGTACAGGAATATCTTCTCCTCTTTCACGTTAATCTTCAAGGTGAAGTTCAATACTTTCCTTGAGAAGTTCTAAAGCTTCTTCTCGCGTTTTTGCAACTGCTACACACCCAGGTAGATTAGGCACATAAGTACTATAACTAGTAGAACCCTTTTCGATTACTACCATATATTCCAACTTTTTATTCATACTACTATAATCCTGCTGGCTTTAAATACATAAATTTGCTCACAGCTTATTTTATATGATTCAGATTTTTGTAACGGCGCCTATTCATTGAACGGGCAAGGATGCCCATTCCACAAGAGTATTTTTGATTTTCTATTCAGTCAAGAAGAAACTAAGTTTCTTAAATTTTACTTACATTCTTATTTCCCCCCTTATTAAGGGGGGTTAGGGGGGATCAAACTAACTCAACAATTCGCCAGTTTCTTGCAGTGCGTGTAATCTATGGTAAATACCACCATGACGCAAAAGTTCTTCGTGACTACCAACTTCGATAATTTTGCCTTGGTCAAGCACAACTATTTTATCTGCCTCCCTGACTGTACTTAAACGGTGAGCAATTACAATTGTGGTGCGGGTTCCTTGTAAGGAGCGCATTGCTAGTTGAATCGCGCGTTCAGATTCGTAGTCTAAGCTGGACGTTGCTTCGTCAAATATTAGTACGTCGGGTTCTACTAATAGTGCGCGCGCGATACCTAGTCTTTGCCGTTGTCCTCCTGAAAGTCTTACGCCGCGTTCTCCAACTACGGTGTAATATCCATTAGGAAGTATTTTAATAACTTCGTCTAAACGTGCGATGCGACTAGCTTCTTCTACTTGTTCAAAAGTTACGTCTGGTCTACCATAACGTAAGTTATCAAGTACCGTACCGTTAAATACGTCTACTTCTTGGTGAACTATTGCTAAACGGCGCCGATATTTACTCACGTCTAAGCTACGAATGTCATCACCGTCAATAAGGATTTTACCTTCGTAATTGTCAAAGTAACGCAGTAGTAATTTAACCAATGTTGATTTACCTGAACCTGAACGTCCTACTAACGCTACAGTTTCATATGGTTTTATCAACAGGTTAATATCGTGTAATACGCGACGGTTTTCTTCGTAACCAAAGCTTACACCCGCAAGCTCAACTTTTCCTGTAAAGCTGTATGGAGTATTTGGTGATGTCGGCGCCTGTAATATTCCATTAGAATCAATACCTGATGGTTCTTGAAGAAACTCGTGGAACCGCAGCATTGAACTAATACGACGGGCAAATATTTCTGCTAGGCTACTTATTGGTTCTAATTCAGCATAAGCCATACTTGCTAGGGTATAGACCATGAGAAAGTGACCAAGTGATATTTGTCCCCCAACTGTCGCAGCTAGGGTCATACCAAAAACTACGAATACGCAAAATTGAATCATTGTGCGCTGTGTAGTGTTTAGTATCACATAACCTTTGTGAATGCGGTCTTCTACAACTCTCAACTCACGGTCTAAGCGGGTTTCTTGACGCTTTAATTCCTCTGGTTCGGTGGCAAACGCTTTGACTGTTTTGATGTTGCTGATAATTTCGGAAGTCCGACTTTCGGTGTCTTCCATATATTTATCTAACCGTTCTTCGTGCCAAATTAGGCGCCGTAAATCTTTTAGCGTATATCCTAATATCACTACAAACGAAATTAGATACAAAACAGCTATTCGCCACTCAACAAACAGAATAAAAACAAAAATTCCCAAGACTCGTACCAGCTTGGGAATCATTTGTCCTGCTATTTCAGGATAAGTCCAAGTGTGATTCGATAGTCCGCGCGCAACCCTTCCGGCTATACGTCCGGGGTTGTTTTCATCGTAATATTCTAAAGGTAAAGTGAGAATTTTTGCTATTGCATTTTTTGACTGGTCGCGTCTAGCTCTTAACGCAATATCCCAGTGATACCATATGGTTAACCAGGGTTGCGTCGGCGCCCGTACAACTGTTACTAAGAAAATTATTCCCAGTAATATACCTAAAGTTAGAGGTTTATCAACTGGAGAATTGGTAATGTTCGCAAAATATGTAATTAATCCGGTAAGAGGTTTGTCTAACGGTTGATTAGACAGTACATTCAAAATTTGACCTATCGCATAGGGTACAACTAAATCAATAACTTCGTAAACACTAGATGCCGCAATACTAAAAATACTAAATTTCCAGTACGGGCGGAAATAACCGATAACATTTTTTAAGGTTGCCATGATGCACACTATTGCTGTGTGAGTGGTAAGCTTCCGAAGGTTATATACTACATGACGTAGTATCATGTAGTCAAGGGGTAATGTAAAGAAATATTTACAAACTTCCAAAAATATCTTGTGGAATGGGCATAAAAGTCTTGTGAAATGGGCATAAAAGTCTTGTGAAATGAGCATAAAAGTCTTGTGGAATGGGCATCCTTGCCCGTTCCAAGTATAAGGCGGGCAATCTTAAGCCCGCTCCACAAGAAAAATCAAGAAAAATTAGGACATTTTTAGAGTGGAAGTTTTTTACATATACCTCCAAGACCTTTTTTCTAGCGCGCGTATATTCTTCTCGTTCCTTAATTTATCAAGATAACCAAGCAAACGCAGCAACTCATCATCCGTCTCATCACCTTCAAACGGTTTTACTTGCACTAAATTGCCGTAACTTTGCTTCCATTTCTGTGGAGTGTCGTCTACAACGATGATAGATTCTATAGAATAACCTTTACGTTAGCTCCACTAAGGTTAACCCCTCCATACAAAGCTGCTTTAGTCAAGTTTGCTCCAGCAAGGTTCGCTTGACTCAAATTAGCTTGGTTCAAATCTGCTTCGCTGAGATTTGCATTAACTAATATTGCTTTTTCGAGATTAGCTGATTCTAGGTTGGCTTGATAAAGCTCTGCACTTTCTAAATTGGCTTGACTTAGTTTAGCATTTTTCAGTACTGTAGATTTTAAATTTGCTTTCGTTAGATTCGCTTCACATAAATTCTCGTGACTCCAATCTTTTCCACTAAGATTTGCGCCCGTTAAATTGGCTTTTGTAAAGTTTATTACTGTTCATAATACTATCATCTATTGATATATCCTGATGTGTATCCTCATCGTTACACTCACCAAACTGTTCTTCAATTGTGCTACAGTGTGTTTCCTCTTGTTGTGCATTTAGCATATCGACGTTATTTGAATGAGTATTACTAGCTATATTATCAATACGCTGTTTTAATTTGTTTACTTGTGCAGTGAGTTGTGACACCACCTCTTGCATCTTATAGACTTCATCTTTTGTTGGTCGAGTTTGAAATTCTTGTTTTAGTTCATCAAAATAACGTTTTAGCCAGATGGTGTTTTCTTTCCAAGTGTCCTGTTCTGCTTGAAGCTGTTCGAGAGTAGAAACTATAAATGTCAAGTCGTATTTAGAATTCGAGTTGGTCATAATATATTGTTGATATTAGAGGTTTGGGAAAAAGCAATGCAAACGCGGTTTTATTAAACCTTATATTTAAATTGCCCAAATTGGCGCCAATATTAACAGCGATAGAGACATATTTCTGCTTAAATGTTTAGTAATGCTAAACTAGAGGGTTGACTTGCTTGAATAGTCTACGGCATCTACTCATTTTCTTCTATAACTATGTTGGATAAATCGCTGGTCGCAGTTGATGTAACTCAAGAACAAACGATTTTAAATGCGCTTCCACTTGCTCCTATTATTTCTAGTGCTGCAAAGGGGTGGAATAAGATTTATGTTGCTTATCACCGTCAACCAGCTTGGCAAACACCTGAATTATCGTTTGCACAGCACAGCATTATGATTTACACTGGTCAACCTGTGCTAGGTAGACGTATGAGCGAAGGACGCGCGCTTGAAGGTAGTTATACTTTTGGTAAAATTGGCATTCATCCAGCAACCATTCCTCAAAAAATTTCTTGGAGTAATGAAGCTGAGTTCGTTCAACTTTGTATTTCTCCGCAAACGCTCTTATATTTTGTCAATGAAGAATTAAACGTCCATACTACTGAACTGGCGCCACAATTTGCAATTGATGATTCTCTTGTCTATGGTATTGGTTTAGCACTTAAAACTGAACTTGAAGGAAATAATAGTAGTAATAATCTATACCTTGAATCTGCAATAACGCTTCTGAGCATTCACTTACTTAAGCATTACGCTAATACTAAGATTGTATGGCGCCAGAATACAGGCGCCTTTAGCCCAGGACATTATTTTTTCCCTGCCAAAGTACCATTTTCTTTCAAAATGCACACACTTATTTGGCTGGATGCAATTGCTGGTGCTGCTATACTAGTATTTACACTATATCTGATTACAGATGATTTACAGAAGTCTTCAAAGCAATAAACCTGCTTTTGGTAGTTTTTGAAGCTTGTCACTGGAGAGGCGCCACTATATGATGTGTCAATAACTTTGTCTTTTCGAGGCGCCGTGAGGAGTGGAGAAGTGTTGCGAATTACGAAGCAGCGTTTGACAAGTTATTTTGGCCTAAAATTATCGCAGCCGTGATTGAATAAAGTTGTAACCGTCATCAAACCTAGGTATCATCCTGCAATTAAATCTGTTTAAGTCATTAGTAATAGCAGGGTCTTTAAAATCATTTGTATTTCGATTGAGAAAACAAGCTATTTAAGGTGGGTTTTGACGTAAGTGGAACATCACCGATGCATATACAAGTGCATCTTGTGGTTGAAATTCAAAATCAACTTCATTTATTGCAGCATTACGAATTACATCAGCATTCATCGGAATTATTTCCGCGCATCTTAAAAACCTGTCACGGTATTGAATAAAGCGACGCTTTTCATCCTGAATACTTAGGAGTAATAAATTTGAAACATTGTCGATATTGTTAATATTATTAAAACGGCTTTGATAGGATGCTGTGCGTAGTAATTGTTTTAGTTCCGTATTAAGTGTTCGTTGTATTTCTTCCCGTTTTTTTGCCTGACGAATCAATTTTTCATGGGGTTCTGCTAAACTGTAAGCAGGAACTATAAGCTGTATACGTCCAGCTTCGGTCAATTGTAATATTTGTTCGCAACTAGCAAATTGTTCTTGCTCAAAAACTAGTTCAAAAACAAAATTCGTTTCAACGTATATGTTCACGCTACTGCCTCAAGTGAAATATATCCTCCTGAAATAGCATTGTATAGTCCTGATTCAATCATCCATTGATGATGTTCATCTAAATCATCGGGCGAATTAGAGAAATTAATAATTTTTCCAAGCCATGTAGATACAATAAATTCTAGGCTTAAATATCCTATTTCACTAGGGTCGATACCAGTTCTTTCATAGTATTTACCAAAAATAGGATAAGCATCTATAGTATAGTCAGGCAATGTTATTTTATCTGAGGTACTAGGGTTTTTCCACATATATATTTTGTCAGGAAAAATAAACATGAAGTACGGCATTGAAGCGTAAAGTTCATGCGAAAATATATTGCGTCTAAATTCTGCTGCCCATTCTAATGATGCGTTTAGCCTAGTTTTAACTTCTGCTGCTAACACCAGTTGGCGATGGCGATTATAAACACTAACATCCCAGTCGTCTGACATAAAACTAAAAATTGTGTGAATAGTTCTTTACTATTATAATAAATTCTATGCAGTTCTGCTAAACTTTATGCTGGAATTATCAATTTTATATGTCCAGCTTCGCGCTTGTTATAAGAGTTGCGAGCAAATAGCAAACTGTTCTTGTTCAAAAACTAGTTCAAAAATAAAATTAGTTTATACGTAGATATTCACGCTACTTCCTCAATCGCGAACTTGCCTTGTGATATAGCAGTAAATAATCTGGATTCAACCACCCATTTTTGAGATTTTGATAGGGATGAGGGTGATTCTGAATACATAATGTCCGCAAGCCATGAAATAACAATTAATTCAAGACTTTGACTTCTTATTTTTTCTGGGGTCACTTTAGAACGTTGGAAATAAGGCTGAAAAATTGGATGAGCATCAATATTATAATTTGGCAATGTTTCTTCAGTAGTTATCTCAGATTTTCTCCACAGGTATAGCTTGTCTGGAAAAACAAACAATAAATATGGTGCATTTGGCAAGATTTCATGTGCAAAGATATTGCGCCGATATTGGGCAGCCCATTCTGGTGAAGTTTTTACTATTCTATTAACTAGTATGCCAAGCACCATTTGTTTTTTACGGCTGTAGATGGTAAGATGCCAATCGTCTGACATAGAATAATCACTTTGCTTAACTACATTTACTACAAGTGTAACATAAAGTGATAAAAATAAGCATACATGGATATAAATGGACATAAATGAACAGGCAGGATGCCTGTTCCACAAGAGATTTGTTTTATAAGGTGCTTATTTTAGGAATTGTTAAGTTTGTTGAAGGTTTTTGATTATCATTTTTACTGCTGTTGTGATTATTTCTGGTTCGTCTACCCATATGAAGTGACCACTGTTGTTTGTTTGGATTTGTGTACAGTTTGTGGATAGTTTTATGATTTGTTCGTGCATTGTGTCACGTAGTTTGTTGGTACTTTTTAAGGGGATGAAGTTTGTCCAGAGTGAGGGTTTGAAGAAGCTGTTGGCTTTGATGCTAATTATTGGCAAGGCGCCTAAGTTATTTGCTTCTTTTAGTTGTTTACTGCTTGTATCTAAGTTTAATATTTCTCTTGCCATTGTTAACCAGTGTTTGGGACGGCAAAATGAACGCAGTACATATCCGAGCGTTTGTTGAGGAAATTTACTTAGTTCGGGTTTGAGTAACCAAAATATTCCGCATTGTTGACATATCCGCACTATTCCTAATGTGGCGCCTATGACCGACATTACAAACCCTGAAGCGAAGAAGTATTTTAATGCTTGTAAGTCAAACTGCATTTTTAACATGCTTTCTTCGTGTAAACCATCGGTAAGTACCATCCCTGCTACTTTTTCTGGAAAACGCTGGGCATAAAGTCGCACATTATAACTTCCAAATGAATTACCTAAGAGAATATACGGTGGTTGTATGTTAAATTTTGTAAGTAGTAAATCTAGCTCTTTGACTATATTTTCGCTGGTACGTGGGCGCCAGCTGATATCACTCCACCCAAACCCCGCGCGGTCGTATACGCAAACTCTTGTTAATTTCGCTAATTCGTCGATTAGGAAATAACCTTCGATACCTCCAAGACTGTGGTCGATGACTACTGTGGGGCTGCCTTCACCTTTAGTATAGATGTGTAATTTACAACTACCTATATTCACTATTTGACCTGGCGCCGACTTTTTATCCTCTAAGCAACACATTAAAGCATGGTATGTTGCCGTGGCAATCAGTAAAAGTGTTTGCATTGTATGGACGATTTGATAAATTTTAAGCTAAAGTTGTAATGAGTATGAATTAGAATTTGATTAAATAACTTATCGTACTCAATGTTCAAAGGAAACAAATCTGTATCTGTAATTTCATGTGTCACGACATCTTGAAGTACAGGTAGCAATAAACGTGATATTAGTTGCACAATAGTTGCATATATAACAAAACACTCCTGCTGCACAATTATTCCATTAACAAATTCGCATATGCAAAATCCAGTGACATCGATAACATCAAAACCTATTCGCTCCCTTGAAGACGCGCTATCTCGGTGTCAAGACCTGGGTATGCGCGTTAGCCGTCAACGTCGTTTTATACTCGAACTGTTGTGGCAAGCGCAAGAACACCTATCAGCACGAGAAATTTACGACCGTCTCAACCAACAAGGCAAAGACATCGGTCATACTTCTGTGTATCAAAACTTAGAAGCTCTTTCTTCACAGGGTATCATCGAATGTATTGAACGCTGCGACGGGCGCCTTTATGGTAATATTAGTGATTCTCACAGTCACGTCAACTGTTTGGATACGAACCAAATTCTTGATGTCCATGTCGAACTCCCCCAAGATTTAATTCGTCAAATCGAAGAACAAACAGGAGTTAAGATTACTGATTACAGTATTAATTTCGTTGGCTACCGCAATAAACAAGGTTAGTTATATCATGTCCGGTTGATTGTTCATAGTATAGAGACGTTAGCAGTAAGGTGGGCACCCTCCGGGTTCACCAGTTTGACGCGCACGGAAACCGAGACGCGCCAACTGGTTCAGTGCCCACCCTACAGTCTCGCAAAAACTATGTATATTAAAAATTACTTACTTATTAATGAGAAATACCAGCAAAGTCGTATAAGCTAAAACTCCACCTGAAAACCAAATAAAATTGGAATTTTCTGGGTTTGGAACTTCTTCTTTAAAAATATGAAATAATAAAGACCCAGCGAGAATAGCAATAAACACATCCGAGGTATATTGACTTGGTTGTGGAGTGAATACATCAATAAAAAAACCAAAAGCTACAGCACTCACTAATATATATCGTCCCCTAGATTTAAACACTGTGCCATATTCCTTAGCAAAAACGAGGTTATGACTTAATAAATGTAAACCCATTGCTAACAAATAGAAAAATACTAAATTACCGTACTGTTCAAATTGTTTTGGAATTGCGTAAATAATAAGGAAATTATAAACACATGCAAAAGCTAACTCTATGTAAAAAAATAAATTATTCTTATCTTTTTTCTCTGGAAGTATTTTATAGGCAAAATATTCTAGCCCATAAAATATCATAAAACCCATTAAACTAAGTAAACTAAAATTAATTCTTCCAATAATTCTATCTGCTTTACCCAATTTGTCGATTAAGTGTATAAAAACATAAGCAATTGCCATTCCTCCACTGAAGGAAGACACTTTATGTTCTTGTTGGTGTAAAAATTTGTGGATGTACCCTGAGAACAAATGAATTGCAATAAAAGCTAAGGCTGTAATGAATGTTAAGCCTAAAGCTTCCGCACCGATAATTTGAAAAGATACATAGTTAACAGTACTAAGTACTTGCTGGGATATTTCTACTAAATACATATTGTTGTTTTCGGCTTCGTTTTTTGTTTTCTATTGCTAATTAAGCTTAAATATTCCTATATTTAAGTAGAATAGGTTACTCTTTTTTCTGAAGCCTTTTGTAAAGCAGATATTGCCTGCCATCCTATTTTTTCACAATTGAGTTGTAGGGTGGGCATTGCCCACCTTACAGTTGATGCCTAATAAGTTCTAATAAAGGTTTCATCATCTTCGTCTTCATATAAGTCTTCTGCTAACATTTCTCCTTCAATGCTTTCAATCATTCCTATTTCTGGTGTACTGTTTAACCAAATGTTTGTGCCTGTGGTTGAGTCAAAAGTGTAAGAACCTTCTAACTGTGATTGATGCGCTAATATTTTTTTGAGCGCACGGTATTCTTCGGGTGCGAACATTGCTCCCTGTAAACTAACCGCTTCTTTATCTAGTTCCGATAGTATGGCGTTATATAAGCAGGCATTTGTAAGGACTGTTGATGTTAACCTTGTGCCTGTTAAGTTCGCACGCTCTAAATTGGCTACTGATAAATTTGTATTACTGAGGTTAGCACGTTCTAGGTTGGCGCCTGTTAGGTCGGCGCCTGTTAGGTTGGCGCTGCTTAGGTTTGAACAAGCTAGGTTGGCGCCTGTTAGTTTGGCGTTTGTTAAGTTTGCTCCTTCTAAAGAAACTCCTGTTAGAGTAATTTGGGTCAGGTCAGCATTTGATAGGTTTAATGCTGTAAAAGTTTTACGATTTGCTCGCTCACTAAATGCATGTGGCGCCAAAATGTTTGTTCTAGAAATTAATTGTGCTAATACTTGGGGGTTATGGCAGGGACTAAATATACGCTTGGACATGCGGTGACAGTCGCAAAGCAAGAAAAATAAATTTAGCCCGACTGCGGCGTTAATTTGTTCAACGTTGAGCGGGTTTTGTAAGTTTTTATAATAATTTCGAGCGTTGTGTACTACAAGTTCATCAAGCCAACGACCTTGGCAGTAGCCATGCCAGACGATTAGTAAACGGTCACATAATACTGCGAATACATCTTTTATTTCCGATTGGCGCAATGCTTCGATTACTAATTCTCCTATTTCGGAACTAATAATTCCATAGCCTAGTAGGTTATAGACGTGCTGTGCAACACTTGTATGATTGTCGATTATAAAGTTTGATTCACCATAATCATTACGCTGACGTTGAGTAAGTAATTTTAGCTGTGTAGTAATTGCATCGGCACATAATAATTCACCTAGTTTGGGATGAGAGAATTTGATTTTGTTTGGGGAGTAGTTATCAAAATAAAATGCGGGCAAAATGTCTGATGCTTCTGATTTTATATGCTGTTGCGAATGCAATATTTTTAATGCCTGGGTGAGCATCTGCGTATGTACATCTTTGGGATGATGGTTTTGTAGAAGATTTATGATAGCATCTTGGGTGCGATGAATATGGGCTGTTCCTTCACGTATTAATATCGGTTTTATTCCACCTATTAAAGGATATCCCAATAACCAACGGTTGAGACGCTGATAAATTTCCCACATTATAAAGGCGCCACCATTTTGTCGTGAAGAAGCTAGTTCAATGATGTCATCTTCTAGTAATCCATCCCGGTATAAAATACCTAGTAGATATAGCATTAAGGGTTGGCGTACTAGCGCTGCTAGTTCAGGTAACTTTGATTTACCCGAAAATAACCCCGCTTGCTTTAAGAACATAAAGAAGTTTTGAGCAATTGGCGCCGACTGTACAGCAATCCAATTTTGAAACCATATTCGCAGTTGCTCCTGCTCAAGCGGTTGCATTTTAATGCGTCGCAATGGTGTTGTGTCGTCTATAATATCATTTAAATCAATTGGTCGCGAAGTTAAAATAACTTTGTGCTGCGACTGCAACTGGAAGTTAAGTAGCTGCTCGATAAACTTTGTTTTTAATATTTTATTATTTGTTGTGAAGGGTAGTTCATCGAAACCATCGAGGATTATTAAACATCTTGGATATTCATGTTTCAGCCATTGTGCCAGGTGGATAGATAAATATAAAGGAAGTCCAGAGCAAAGAGTTTCAATAAAAGTATTACATTCAGAGACATCACGCAATTTTATCAGTATAGGCATCCAGCTTGGGTAAATCTCTTGAGCGAATGAAGCGGCAAGCATCTGACAAAAACTCGTCTTTCCATAACCGGCTTCAGCTTCGATAAAGGTGATATTATCCGAATTTTCGAGTTCTTGTAGTAACCATGTGGTTAAATCAACTAGCTGAACTGTTTTAGGTTCGTATTGGCTATTTGTATCAAATACTAATCCCTTGGGTGGTACATATATATCTTTTAGTGAAAATGATTCTAAAAATAGAGGTTCAGCTAAAAATTTGATTAAGCTAGCACGGTATTGCTCGCAGTGTAAGTCTATTTTTGATGTGTGAACGTCTGATGCAAGATGTGAAGCAGCAGTGGTTGTGCCACTTGTATAATTCACCTGCAACCGCACAAATTTTTGTAGTTGTGCCAAACCAGCAGCATTTTGGGCAATTACTTCGAGTAAATGTCCTGGTAGTGCGTGTGATAATCGCTGTACTATTAATTTAGCTTCGGTTTCTTCGGCGCCGTTTGCTTTTAACCAAGCTACAGTCGCACTGTTCATTTGCTGGACTAAAAAGGAGTCAGCCATTAATAAGAGCGCTTGTTCTGCTTGAGTATCAGTTAATTTGACCCCTTGAAGCGTTTTCAGCAAAGCTTGTAACGTCCCATCAGTAAGAGGAAAACAAATTTCTACTTCCGACCAAAACATCGCTCGGTTTAACCAGGGCTTTTTTAAATGAATCTCCTGCTCTAAAATTTGTAATAGAGCTAGTAAATACGCAATTTGAAATCCCTGCCACGTTCCCTCATTCCGCTTCAACGGTTTTTTTTGACTACTGTTGGATAGTAGACTTTGGGTTAGTTGAATAATTACAGGAATTTCAAGACACGCTAACCTTATGGGCAACTCAAGTATTTCTGCTAAACTACATATGTCAAAACAAGTTAAACTTTTATCTTCAATCTCATTGATAATACGTAGGGACAGTCCAGAGATAGAACTTGAGTTAAGTGCTTCTCTGTAGTTATTTTTGATAAATTTGCTCGCCAGCCAATGGCGAATACTTAAGTTCATTTTTAACTCAGTAAATAGCCTTCAAATTTAATTATGCTTCATTTAATCTCTAATCGAAAACTGTGCATTTGACTAGTATGACCACAACCAACGCCATCAGAATACTCTTAGTTGACCCAGACCCAATTTTTAGATTAGGACTGCGGGTAGCGTTGGAAGCTGAAGCGAACTTAGAAATAGTTGGGGAAGCTCAAACTGATGTAGAAGCGCTGCAACTAGTTTCATTGATGCAACCCAACCCTACACTTGATTTGATTATTTTGGAATTAGCTAACTACCCCACCATTAATCAGTTATGTAGGCAATTAAAAGCCCAGTATCCAGATTTACCAATTTTGCTACTAAGCTCACAACCATTGCAACAGCTAGCGTGTACAGCACAAATTGGCGTTGAGGGTTATTGCCCGAAAGGCGCCCCCATTCCAGAATTAGTAACAGCTATTAATACGGTTACAACTGGTGGTGTTTATTGGCTTTCTCGAAATATCGCCACAGACTATCAAGAGAATGTCTACTCACCTCCCCTTACTAAACGCGCAGCAAGATTTATCAATAATCTCAGATTGTCGGGTAACAATTATATTCAAGCCAACCTGAGACAAATCAGAAGAGAATTGGGAGTTCCAGGAATACCGGCACTTGAGCGCGCGGTTTTAGCTGGTAAAGTTCGCGAACTACAGACCGCACGATGGTTGTTAAATCATTTATTGTCAGTATCGCCCCAACTTGAACAAGTCGAAACGCCTTCTACTACTATTTCGACTAATATTATTGAACCATCCAACGTTTTGGTGACTGAGGCGCCGCAGTTATCTAGTCCTCGCTCATTACAATCAGATTTATTTGCTTCTTGTGTGTCACAGTTTCAGTTACCATTACACAATGTTACCGATGTTGCCTTAGAAATAGATATTTTACGTATTGACAAAAAACGCGATTTACTATACTTGATTTTGCAAAAACTTGCTGAAGTTTTAGACGAGCTAAGAAATTCTCAAGTCGAGATTAATCAATTACAAGAATTAAAGCAGATTATTTTACGTGATTTGTGGCAAACAGCCACTACTGAGTTTTTTGGCAAATTTACGCGCGTTCGCGTTAATGGTAATTATGTAGAAATCGTAAACTTATTACTTCTAGATATTGATGTTGTTCAATCAGAAATTTTGAATTATATACCACTGTTTAGCGAGTTTTTATCATATTTAGTTTTTCAGAACGATTGGCATATTGATAATGTGATATATTCGGCTGATAGTACAGAAGCTAGAGCTAATGCATTAATGATTTTAGAAAATATAATTATTCAAGTAGCCAACAGTGTAATTCAGCCGTTGTTAAATCGATTAGCTGATGTTGAATCGATTAAAAAAGATTATTATGACCGTCAATATATTTCAACTAGAGAAATAGAAAGGTTTAGAAATAACTTGTCGTGGAAATATCGTCTTAGAAATTATTATAAGGAACCCCAGGCGATATTTGAAAGTCGTTATGAAATATTTGTTTTTGCACCGCGTGGTATTGCAAAAACTTCGATATACGCTTCTAGACGTAATGAGATGACACAACTTAGAGGTATTCCACTATTTATAACTTTGATGCTAGAATTTCGTGATGCCGTGGCGCCTCGTTTACAATCAATGTTATCTTTTCTAGGTAGCGGTGTTGTATTTGTTTTAACGCAAGTAGTCGGACGCGGTATAGGTTTAATTGGACGTGGTATATTACAAGGTATTGGTAGCGTTTCGTTTTTAGAAGGAAAGAATAAAAAACCATAAACATTAATACGAATGTAGAGACGTTACATGTAACGTCTCTACAAATTCCAATTGCGACGAAACTGGAAAAAGTCTTCTAGTAATTCTTGTAGTGCGTTATTTTTCTCTAGTTTGATTTTATTCCAATTGCGTGCGGCTTGTAATATAATTTCTCCTACACTTGGGTAAGCAAGTGCTATTTTGTAGAAATTATTAATTTTAATTTTTTGATTTATTGCTAATGAAATTAAATTTATTAATTCTCCCGCATTTAATCCAAATACTGATGCTCCTAAAATATCGCCGTTTTTTAGAGTAATTATTTTACAAACACCTGTAGTTTCATCATTAATTTGGGCTAATGGCAACGACTTAAAATATTGTCGTAAAACTATTATTTCATCAAAATTATATAATTGCTGTGCTTGTGCTTCGGTCATTCCGACATGCGCTAAAGGAGGTTGAGTTGCTATTCCCCAAGGAACATACTGATAATCAACTTTTATTGTCGGAAAAAATAAAGCATTTATTAAAGCAATATTAGCTTCATAATTTGCCAAGTTAGTAAGCGTATATCCACCAATAACATCTCCACAAGCATAAATACGATTATTTGTAGTTTGCAGTTTTGCATTTACAAGCAAGCGATTTTTATGCCATTTAACTCCAACTGCCGCTAAATTGAGTGATTCTATGTTCGGTGTTTGTGTTGCCACAATTATTTCGTCAGTTTCAATGGCTTTATCACCTGCTTGTAACCACTTTTTACCATCAATAGATAAAACTTGTGTAACTTTAGTTTGTTTTAGTATACGTACACCCGAAGCTTCTAACTGTGCTTCGAGTAGCTGAACGACTTCGGAGTCAACGTGTGAGATAATTTTGGAACCCTCGACAATTAACGTTACGTTGCAATTTAAACGCGAAGCAGCTTGTGCAAGCTCAATACTTTGGGGTACACCACCTAAAATTACCCAATTATTAGGCGCCACTTCAAGAAAAGAACTTATATTTCCAAGCGTCAAAAAGCCTGTTTTGTGCAATCCTTCTATATCTGGTGCCAAGTAATGTGAACCAGTAGCTAACAAATAAGTCCGTCCTACTAATAAACGGTTATTGACAAAAAACGCTAGATGTGGTTTTTGCTCAAATTGACCGCTACCAACAATAACGTCAACACCTTGTGCTGCTATTAGTGCAAGCGAGTAATAGGCGCCAATTTGAGATTCTACTCCAAGTGCCCATAAAGAAGCTGTTTCCCAATCTATAGATTCACTTGGCGCCATCTTAGACACAATCGGACGATACTCACAAGCTATATGGTTCAGGGCACTTGAATATAATAATTCGGAACTATTTTCTGGCTCAACAAGTGCCACCTTGGCGCCTAACTGAATAGCCGCATATGCTGCATAACGTCCTGACTTACTACCGCCAATAATAACAATGTCGTATTCAATCACATTAGTAGGAAAATTAAATTCGCGTGGCTAAAATTATAATAAAACGCTTTGCAATGCAGTTAATAACCGCTTGTTATCTAATTCTGTACGAACTGCGACTCTAAAAAATCGGTCTCCAAGCTGAGGAAAGCTCTGGCAGTCGCGAATTAATATTTGATGCTTTTTGAGCAATTGATACTGTAGTTCTACACACGAATGTTCAGATTGAACTAGTAAGAAGTTAGCGGCGCCTTTAAAGGGTTGTAAACCTGGAATTTGAGATAAACCCTCAAATAGTTCTTTGCGCGCTTTGGGTAGCCATGAACGAGTGCTAGCTTGAAACTCTGTATCAGAGAGTGCAGCTACCCCAGCAGCAGACGCTAAGGTGTTAACACTCCAAGGGTCACGCCAAGTCCTATAGCGTTGTAAACGGTTAGGATGTGCTATCGCATAACCTAATCGCAAACCGGGTATGCTATAGAACTTAGTCAGCGACCTTAGAATTACTAAGTTTGGATAATCCTGAACAACCGATATAAGACTTTGTTGTTCGTCTGGTGGTAAAAAATCCATGAACGCTTCATCTATTACCACCAAAGCAAATTTGTCTAAACAGGGCAAAATATCTTCGCGTGAAAATATTACCCCTGTCGGGTTGTGAGGATTGTTAAGAAGGAGTGCTGAGTAATGAGTGCTGAGTAATGAGTGCTGAGTGCTGAGTGTTGAGTAATGAGTGCTGAGTTCTGAGTGCTGAGTAGTGAGTTTTTCTAATAACTCAGCACTCAGCACTTTCAACTCAGCACTCAGCACTTTCAACTCAGCACTAATTAAAGGGAACTCCAACACTTTTGCGTTATAAGCAGCTAACGCGCGGTAATAGTCGCCAAAGGCTGGAGTTATTAAGGTAGTTGTTTCAAATTCTGATAACTCTCTACCGACTAAACTAAGTAATTCCGCCGAGCCGTTACCCGGCAGAATCCATTCGGAAGGTAGATTATGAAAGTGACTGAGCGATAAACTCAAATCACTGTAACTGGGGTCTGGATAGTGCCGTAAATTACTTAGCTGGGACTGTATTGCCGTCAATACACTCTCCGGTGGTCCCAACGGACTAATACTGGCAGAAAAATCCAGAATAGCACTAGGAGGACAACCAGCAAGCGCCGATGCCCAAACTAAATTTCCTCCATGTGCAGGTTTCCCCATCGATAATTTACTCCATTCAAAACGTCCTAAGCTTTTGGGGGCGCCACTTTTTCTCTAAATAGCTTACCAGCAGAGAAAGCAGGAACCTTGGTAGCAGGTATTTCCATTTTCTCATTGGTTTTCGGGTTGCGCCCTTCGCGGGCTTTACGTTCGCGTGACTCAAATGAGCCAAATCCAACTAGTGTAACCTTATCGCCCGAAGAAACCGCTTCGATAATAGTCTCTAGCGCCGCAGTCAGGACTGCATCCGCTTGCTTCTTGGTAACGCTAGCTTTCTCTGCTACTGCATCTACTAATTCGCCCTTGTTCATGTCAAACTCCTTGAGGTTTACTTGGGATTGTGTACGGACACACCCTGTGCCGAATTCACTGAAATCTCTGTTAGGAGATTTACAAAGTCTACCAAAAGGAGTATTTTTGCTTGAAATTGCTGCAACTCCTGTTGGCTCGACTTTTCAATGAATCATTCTAAGGTTTATACGACAGAAGTGAACAGATGAAACCATTAATTTATATAGATTTCAGGATTTTTCTTCAAAAAAGGGGTGTGTTTTACTAAAAACCACCCCAAAAGTAGGAAAAAATACCTAGTAAATACCCTGATCTGCAAAAAAAACAAGGTTGGCTAGTGTACTGGAATGTAAAGAGATGTTACGGGTTTTTTGGAAGTATGGGCAACGCTCATCAATAAACTACACCAGCAAAGAAGAAAAAATTACTCATATTCAAATTTGTTATATTTTTGTATAAAATATTACATATAGTATATTATAAAAAAGAATTATCATTAAGTCCCTATTGAATGATAATTATTAATTAAATGAAATTACACCAAATCATCTAATTTAGTAGTTATTTAGTACTATGCGAGCGATTGTCCAGCGAGTTAAATCATCACAGGTAACAGTTAATAGTGAAATTATCGGTAAAATTGGGTGGGGTTTAAATGTACTTGTTGGTATAGCTGATACGGATACTGATGTTGAACTAGAATGGGTGGCACGTAAATGTTTGGAATTAAGGGTATTTCCTGATGATGAAGGTGGAGATAGATGGCAAAAATCAATACAAGAAATTAATGGCGAATTATTGGTTGTTAGTCAATTTACTCTGTATGGAGATTGTCGCAAAGGTCGGCGCCCTTCTTTTGACAAAAGCGCGGCGCCTTCTCGCGCTTCTAATCTATACAATCGATTTGTCGAAAAACTTCGCGCAAGCGGGTTGCGAGTAGAAACAGGGCAATTTGGAGCAATGATGCAGGTGAGTATAGAAAATGATGGCCCCGTCACTTTGATACTTGAGAAAGAATTTGGGCAGTAATGAAATGTTGGTACTAAATGATGAGAGAATCTTAATTTAGGTATCACGCTACTTTAACATTACTTAATCATGGCTAAAATTCAATTTTCTAGAGGTGTCAATGAAGAAGTTATCCCAGATATACGTTTGACACGCTCGCGCTCTGGTGAGAGCGGAACCGCGACGTTTATTTTTCAAAATCCAAACGCACTGGGCAGTGGCAATACCGAAGATATTACCGGGATGTACATGATTGATGAAGAGGGTGAAATAATTACTCGCGAAGTCAAAGGCAAATTCATTAATGGAAAACCAGAAGCACTCGAAGCAGTCTACATCATGAGGTCACCTGACGAGTGGGAGCGTTTCATGCGGTTTATGGAGCGCTACGCCGAAGACAACGGGCTAGAATTTGGAAAATCTTAAAATATACATATATGTAGAGACGTTACATATAACGTCTCTACAACATGACCCTAGTATGACAAATCATCCTCATCCTGACGCACCACATACAACAATAAACTGTGCCGTCATCACTGTTAGCGACACACGCACTATCGAAACCGATAAAAGCGGGCAATTAATTCACGAATTACTCAAAGGCGCCAATAATACCGTCACCGCATACGCAATAATTAAAGACGAACCCACTTTAATTCAAACAGAAATAGAAAAATTAAAAGAACGAACGGACGTTGATGTAATTATATTAAATGGTGGAACAGGAATTTCACCGAGAGACACAACCTATGATGCAGTCGAAAAACTACTAGAGAAAACTTTACCCGGTTTTGGGGAGATATTTAGATATTTGAGTTATCAAGAAATTGGTTCACGTGCAATAGCATCGCGTGCTACAGCTGGTACTTATCAAGGTAAGCTAATTTTTTCGGTTCCTGGTTCGAGTAATGCAGTGCGTTTAGCAATGGAAAAATTGATATTACCAGAAATTATTCATCTGGTTGGACAAATTGGCAACGGATGATAAACGGATGTAACCGTACCGAAAATGTATTCTCCCGTTGCTTCGAGTTGAATTTCATTACTTGAGAGCTTAATTTCTTTCTTAATTGGTACAGGACCTCAGCCGCACGCTTGCCTTTTTTATTTTTCTTGCCGTCCACATATTCATACGCTTCGGGTGGTGGTGCCCCATTAATACGCCCACGACTATTGGAATAACCATATTCAAGCACTTCGAGTGACCGCAATTGGTCATCATTAATTTCTATCAAATCACTGAGGCGCGCGTCTTCACCAATTTTCGATAACTCTGTCAACGCTGTGACTATCTGCACTAATCGAAATTCGTGTATTGCCTGTAAATACTTGGCGTTACGCCACTCAGTAACCGTCTTACGCGACACACCTATTTTGTCAGCGAGTTCCTGCACACCCACCCTATGCCTGTCCTTTGATTATTCAATCTTAAACCTCGAGATGTACTACAATCGCTACTTCAAGTACTTTTAAGTTCGGATGACTTCGATGCAATAGCGAATGCCGCAGCCGAAAAAGTTCGTTTCACAGTTTTAGCAACCGCTTAATTATCTGAAGAAAGTCGTGGCGCATTTCTTTATTTACGCGCTCCAGGAGCGAAGCGCGAATACGCCGTTCAAAAGCATTTTAAGTAGTTTCCAAGTGGATTAATGAATTTGTGTTAAAAACAAAAAAAGCCCCCTCAATTAAGAGAAGGCTGAAGTGTCTTGTCGAAAACTTTTTTTCATGTTTATTAAAACTTGCTGATTGCGAAACCGCACACTCCTAAAACGGCACCAATTATATAAAAGACTGCAACAACCTGCAATTCAGACCATCCAGAAAGTTCGAGATGGTGATGTAACGGCGCCATTTTGAAGAGACGTTTGCCTTTACCGTCGGGGCCTTTAGTGGCTTTGTAGTAACCAACTTGTGCCATTACAGACAAGGTTTCAACAAAGAATATGCCACTTAAGATAAATAATGCTGCGAGACTATTTGTAAGTAATGCGACTGCTGCTAACGCACCACCCAACGCGAGGGAACCTGTGTCTCCCATAAATACGCGGGCAGGGTTGCGGTTATGTGCTAAGAAACCTAAACAGCTTCCGCTGATGCTGGCACAAAAAATCATTAATTCGGGTGAAGTTGGAGCAGTTAAGGCGCCTAAAGCGAGCATCGCAATAGCTACCGTACCTCCAGCTAAACCATCAATTCCGTCAGTTAAATTGGTTGCGTTACTTTCGGCGACTAACACAAATCCTGCGAAGGGCCAAAATAATAATCCAAGGGGTAGAGAAAAACCCAAAGGAAACGCTATACTCGTAATGCTATTCGTTTGACTATACATTAACCACAGACAAAATAGTGCTGCGAATCCAACTTGCAGCGCTAGTTTAGTCTTTGGTGAAATACCTTTATTGGACTTGCGACGAAGAATTTGCCAGTCGTCGAGCCAACCAATGAAACCGTAGCTTAATGTTAATGCAGAAACGGCGAGGACTTGATGGTCAAAACCAGACCATACACAAGCAACAATTGCGGCAACAGGAATAAAAAATATACCGCCCATTGTTGGAGTGCCAGCTTTCTTGAGATGAGCTTGTGGCCCATCTTCACGAATCACTTGCCCAGCTTTGAGGGCAGAGAGCCAGGGTACCACCCAATAACCGACTGCGGCAGAAATTAATGCACACAGTAGAAGTGGCATCGTTAATGATTTTGCAAGCCAAGGTAGACGACCTGCCATCACATCCAATATTAGCGCTGCCACACCCAGCCCAACACCTAGTAACGAGACTAAACCGATACCAGTAATATTCAATCCTTGGTTAGGAGATAATTTTGCGTCCACGTAAGTTTCCCTTCACTCCACACTCTTTTTAAGATTTAGCTTAATTAATAAGCTGATTTATTAATAGGGACTATGCTTGCCACAAGTCCTCTGTCTTAAGGATACACTTGGCTTTGTTTACGATTCATCAATATCGACATCATCGTCCATATCGTCGTCATCGTAACCAATACCATCATCACCACCCAAAAACTCTGATATTTCTTCTTCACCATCATCGCCAAAGTCTGGTTCTTGCTCTGCGCGAGCGATAAGGCGCCCACTAGCTTGTAACCAGTCTAAAAGTGATGTTTCTTGCTTTAATGGAATTACAGCTGCGCGTTGGTTGCGGGGAGCTTCACGTAATGGAGAATTAAGCATATCGACAAAGACACAAAATAAGTAACGTAGCTGGACAATAAGAGTCTATCACTTGATACAAGAGATTTTAGTTATTCATTCAACTCTTTTCCAAGAAAATCCGTCAAAAAAATTATTATTTAATATCCGTAGGAAAATCTTGGTGAAATATCGAGTTTTTAGTATGGCGGTACACATTGGGGCTTTTTTCTTTTCAATAATGACTATTTACTGACCTGCATTTGAGGTAAAAAACGATGCTAGTAAAAACTCAACTTCTAAACGTTATTGCGTCCACAAATCGAGGTTTATTAGCGACCGAACTAGACAAACAAGCAATTTTAGCTGCGGTTGCGAATCTAGAAGACCAGAACCCAACACCGCGTCCACTTGAAGCAAGTGAAATGCTTGATGGCGATTGGCGACTACTATACACCACAAGTAAGGGATTGTTAAACATTGATCGGCTACCTTTATATAAATTAGGTCAAATATATCAATGTATCCGCGTCAACACTAACAGTGTATACAACATAGCATCAGTTTACGGATTGCCATACTTAGAAGGAATTATCAGTGTAGTCGCAACATTTCAACCGGTTTCAATAGCGCGCGTCCAAGTCAAATTCGAGCGTTCGATACTTGGATTAAGTCGTTTAATCGGCTTTAAGTCTCCTTCATCGTATATCCAACAAATCGAGAGTGGTAAAAAGTTTACCGCTATTGACTTCCCAATTAACAGCACCAACCAACAAGGATGGCTCGATATTACTTATATAGACAACGATTTACGGATTGGTCGTGGTAACGAGGGTAGTGTGTTTGTTTTGACTAGGGCATAGATACTCCTAAATATTTTTTCCTTTGTGACCAAAAAAGTTATTCGATAACGAGCGCATTGTCAAGGAGGAGGACACACCTTTTTTGAAATTGCCTGCTTTGTATCTTCTCAACAGGCATTTTTTCAAATAACTTAACAATGTAACAATGCGTCCCTTGCTAGTTGTAAAGTGTAGACATCAGACCCTGATATTTGACAATTCATAATCAAAGGGAAAAACTTATGGTTCAACGTGGTTCTAAAGTGCGTATTCTTCGCCCCGAGTCCTACTGGTACCAAGATGTAGGAACCGTAGCGTCAATTGACCAAAGCGGTATTAAATATCCCGTTATCGTTCGTTTTGATAAAGTTAACTACGCTGGTATCAACACGAATAACTTTGCTACTGATGAGTTGATCGAGACAGAGGCGCCTAAAGCCAAGCCCAAGGCAACCGCTTAAACGTCTAAATAACTCAGTACGATTGTGAGATAATTTACGCGCCCTAAATGGGGAGACAAAGATGATGTAGAAGAGTTCCCTCGGCTTTTCCCGTCTTCAAGTCTCCCCATTAATTTTTTTACTAGATTAAATTTAATACTCGTTTATTCCTTCCCGATAACAATGCCAGAATTACCAGAAGTTGAGACAGTCCGACGCGGTTTAAATCAATTGACCTTAAATCAAAAAATTATTGGTGGAGATGTACTATTACATCGTACCGTTGCTCATCCTGATTCAGTTGAAAAATTTATAGAAGGTATAAGCAAAACGAATATTACAATATGGCGCCGTTATGGAAAATATCTCCTAGCGAATTTATCTCCTGTATCTTCCCCCTCATACCTGGGAGTGCATTTACGAATGACGGGTCAATTATTATGGTTAAATCGCGATACCGCGTTGCACAAACATACGCGGGTGCGGATATTTTTTGAAAACGACTATGAGTTGCGCTTTGTAGACCAGCGTACTTTTGGTCAAATGTGGTGGGTAGAACCTGAAGTTAAAGTTGAAAAGGTAATTACAGGTTTGGCAAAGCTTGCTGCTGACCCTTTCTCACCTGAATTTACAGTGGCGTACTTGGCTGGTAAACTCAAAAATAGTCGGCGCCCAATAAAAACTGCATTACTCGACCAATCAATAATCGCAGGACTAGGAAATATTTACGCCGATGAAGCATTATTTTTGAGTGGCATTCGTCCAGAAACACTGTGTACTGATTTAAAACTCGCACAAATCGAAAAATTGCACCCAGCTATTATTCAGGTTTTAACAAAAAGTATCGAAGCTGGTGGTACAACTTTTAGTAATTTCTTAAATGTCGCGGGTGTTAACGGAAACTACGGTGGTGAAGCATGGGTTTATAATCGTGCAGCACAACCATGTAAAGTATGCGCTACTCCTATTCAACGAACTCGTTTAGCAGGACGCTCCAGCCATTTTTGTACCGAATGCCAAAAATAACCTCTTGTAGCACAGGCATCCCTGCCTGTGCAGTGATTATTTTTACCACAGAGACTATTAGGACATAGAGAAGAGAGATTGGCGCCATAGTAGTTCGTGTCATAAGTTTCGGTGTATAAGAGGATTGAACCACATTCCTGAGCGAGAATTTCCCGCTTTCTTAGACACAAAGTACACAAAGTAAGAGATAAGAAAGAAAATTTAAGAGCAGGCGCCTACTCCCCAAAATTAATGACACGAACTAATAATACGGTGTATGTAACTGTATAAAATTTGACTCATTATATAAATTCATCCTGTATAAGAGCGGCTATTTTGCGTTAACGCAGTTTGCCCGGAGGGCGAATAACACGTAATTTCAATAAAAAATAGCAATAATATTTACAAAACAATGAATTTAAAACTTCTCTTACTCCCCCTCTGTGCCCTCTATGTCTCTGTGGTAAGAAAACTACATTCCTACTACACTAGGCGCAAGTTACAATCCTTAATGGAATACTGTACGCGCTTATAGGAACTATCATGGCAGTCAAAAGAGGAGATATGGTTCGCGTTGTTCGCGATAAGCTTGAAAACAGCCTTGAAGCACAAGCTAGCGATACTCGTTTCCCTTCCTATCTGTTTGATAGTGAAGGTGAAATCGTTGATATCAAGGGTGATTATGCTTTTGTTAAGTTTGGAAAAGTCCCTACACCAAATATTTGGTTGCGTCTAGAGCAACTTGAAGCTTTTAAATAGTTATGAGTGCTGAGTGCTGAGTGCTGAGTGCTGAGTGTTGAATTTTAACTCCGCGCCTCCGCGCCTCCGCGCCTCCGCTCCTCAGCACTTTTAACTTACCAACTGATTTGCTGTCTTTCTTTGACTACCCTTATGTAAACGTCTTGGGTAGAAAGTGCAAGTTTAGCCCAATTAAAGCGGCGCCCTAAATCTTGGTAGGCATTATCTACTAACCATTTTCGATAGCCTGGATTTTTTAAGACTTCTAAAATACCCCAAGCTAGAGAGTCAGGAATATTTGTGTAAGTGACAATACCTGTTTTTGTGTGTTGAACTACTTCTGGTAATCCACCTGTATCTGATACTACAACTGGAACACGCGAAGCAAAGCTCTCTAATGCAACAATACCAAAGGGTTCATATAAACTAGGAAATACGGCGCAGTCGGCGACTGTTTGAAATTTATCTAAGTAATCATCTGACATAAATCCTGTGAAATAGCATTTATGCCAAATACCTAAATCCCAAGCTTGTTTTTTGAGACTATCGCTATTTCCACCACCAATAATTACAAATTTGACGTTTCCCCCCATTTCGGCGAGAACTTTAGGCGCCGCATTTAGTAATACAGATACACCCTTTTCATAGGTCATGCGACCAACGTAGTAAACGATTTTCTCTCCATCCTCTGCAAAGAAACGACGAAAATCTTGTGCGTGAAAGTCTTGATGATGAACTTTCTTCTCTGGACGTATGCCGTTGTAAATTACATCTATTTTATCCCACGGACTATGTAGCGCGCGTTCAACTTCACGTCGCATGTAGTCGCTGCAAACAATTATTCGCCATGCGTTGAAAGCTAATAACTCTTCTTTACCGTTAATATAATGCTGGATATCTGTGTGAATGCCATTATGGCGCCCACACTCGGTAGCGTGAATAGTGACAACGAGGGGCACTTTGAAACTGTGTTTGAGTGCAATAGCTGCATCTCCAACCAGCCAGTCATGAGCGTGGATTAAATCAAATTTACCTTCAAGAGCCATGAGTTTACCACCATGTAGCCCCATGCTCTGGTTCATATTAACTACCCAATGGAAAAAATCATTTCCTGGCGCCACAGGTACACGATGAACTTGAATACCCTCAACAATTTCGTATAAGGGAGCATTGCCAAACTCAGGAGTCATTAAGTATATTTGATGTCCCAACTTTACCAACTCCGGATAAAGTTCACCAACATGACGCGCAATACCCCCAACTATGCGCGGTGGAAACTCCCAACTTAACACCAATATTTTCATATGCTTTCACCCCTAGCCCTTTTAAAATCCCTAATATACGAACTTGCTTTGTTTCGACGAGTTTGACAATAACAATGGCTAAGTTTAGCAATTTTTTTACAATTTCTTTATACTTCTTTTGAATAAAGGCTTAGTAAGAAGGCGCCAGCAGTCGTAGGCAAGGCAAAATAATGTATTTACTTGACAGTTCATACCAGGTCTTGTAAAAGCACAGCCTTATAAGCGTTAATGATTATCATTATTATCATTGTGATTCATTAAGTTATCTTTATTACCTTTGTTATTGCTTAAGTTGTCGTTCCCGTTATTGTTGCCGTTATTACTAAAGTTCTCGCTGTTATTGCCGCTATTATTGCCATTGTTACTAAAGTTGTCGTTAAAGTTCAAATTTACATACACATTAAGTTGAATTAGGCTGCCTTTAGAACCAGAAAGCAAATATCCGAGTATTAACCCTAGAAGCAAAAATAGTACATTTAAATTCATACAATGAGATAGTGACGCTATTACCTGTTAAGTTAGCGTTTGGGCAAATCTAAACTGTTCGTGAATATAATTTTTGAATTTAATGGCTAACTTTTCTTGTGGGGTGGGCAACAGTTCAATGCAAACAAAAATTTATCTTGTCAACAACTATTATCAATTATCTGATTGGTATTTCTGGGCAAAATCCTTACTGTGACATGCAATCGCAATATAACTACACATTAAATATTAAAATGTTAAGAAAATATAAACTATATTTTTTTGCAGAAAATAAATGATATGTTGGTTACATAAACAAATGAGTGTGAAAGTGTAGAGCGACTCTTTACGTCTAGAAACTCTAGCTCGAGGCAATTGCATCCTTAGTATATAGACTCCTGACGAGTATAATACACTCAGTTTACGAAAGTTAAAAATAGGCTTCATATCCTTACGGCGTAAGCCTTACAGGTGAGTACAACAATACATATCCCATATACCATAAATACTCGTAGCTTCACCCGGAAATACTAGCACCTCTTCCCGGAAAAAAATTTTAAAAATCTCTTAAGCATTGATGTATATAAGTTTTGAGATTTGAGTACAAAACTTAATAAATCCAATAACTCTTATCCAGAAGACATATTCCCCCTCATTAAAGGTGGCTGATATAAAACTTATATCGCCAATCACAAAGAGCGCCACCAAGCAATCGAACTTAATAAATAAATTTGGTTAAGTGGCAGGCGCCCCAAGTGAGTGGAGGGATGAGATAGCACCATGCCCCTGTGGACTGGAAGTCGCGGCTGAACACAACATAACTATAATTCACCCGCAAAGTACGCGCGTTGACACACACCGACGCCCATTACAAGGGTTTACAACCTGAAGAAGAAACTTACCCACCTTTGGGTACTAGCTTCAACAGAACAATGTGAGCTTCAGACGCGACTTCTTTTATTTTGTTTCATCTCCTTTGAAGGCGCCGACCTATGTACCCAACATTACCTTATATAATGACACTACAATCTACTGGGTTAGCGGAAGTTAAAACAACCACATCAAAATCTGGCAATTGCGGATGCACAGGTAACAGCGCTTCTGTTGAAATGGAAGAAAGCATTAAGGAGCGCATTGCCAAGCATCCTTGCTACAGCGAAGAAGCGCATCACCATTATGCTCGGATGCACGTTGCTGTGGCGCCTGCCTGCAACATACAATGTAATTACTGCAACAGGAAATATGACTGTGCTAACGAAAGCCGTCCTGGTGTAGTTAGTGAATTATTAACTCCTGAAGAAGCGGCACATAAAGTATTAGTAGTTGCAAGCAAAATTCCCCAAATGACCGTTTTGGGAATTGCTGGACCTGGTGACCCATTGGCAAACCCAGAGAAGACTTTTCGCACCTTTGAGTTGATAGCTGACAAGGCGCCTGATATTAAGCTTTGTTTGTCAACTAATGGTTTGATGCTTCCTGAATATATTGATAGAATCAAACAATTAAATATTGACCACGTTACAATTACCCTTAATACTGTAGACCCTGAAATCGGCGCCCAAATTTATTCTTGGGTTCACTACAAACGGAAACGATACAAAGGTGTTGAAGGTGCTAAAATCCTTTTAGAGAAACAGTTAGAAGGTTTACAAGCACTTAAAGAAGCAGACATTCTTTGTAAAGTGAACTCGGTAATGATTCCGGGTATTAATGACCAACATCTTGTTGAAGTTAATAAGATGATTCGTGAAAATGGTGCATTTCTGCATAATATTATGCCTCTAATTTCTGCACCCGAACATGGAACTCACTTCGGTTTAACCGGACAGCGTGGTCCAACTAGTACTGAGTTGAAGACAGTACAGGACAGTTGTTCTGGTAACATGAAGATGATGCGCCACTGTCGTCAATGTCGTGCAGATGCGGTAGGATTATTGGGAGAAGACCGCAGCCAAGAATTTTCAAAAGATAAATTCATGGAAGAGGCGCCTGAGTACGACCTTGCGAACCGTCAACAAGTGCAAGAAGGCATTGAGAAATTTAGAGCCGAACTCAAAGCAGCTAAAGAACAAATTACTCTCGATAAAGCATCTAATGCAGGCGCCGTTAAGGAAAGAACAAAAGTTCTTGTTGCAGTTGCTACAAAAGGTGGCGGTTTAGTTAATCAACATTTTGGTCACGCAAAAGAATTTCAAATTTACGAAGTTGACGGCAGCGAAGTTAAGTATGTAGGTCATCGCAAAGTAGTCTCTACTATGCACTATCAGGCAAAATATCAAATCAGATCGGCCTATGCATACACATGTTCTGAGTAGATGCGATATTAATACTCCTTATCGTTTATAGTTCAAAATTACTGGTTAAAAGTAAGAAACTAACACCTAAAACCTTATTATTCCCACAAAATAAGATTAAATAACAAAAACACCTTGAGGATTTCCCAAGGTGTTTAAGTGTGTGAATATTTGAATTAACGCGATAACCTCTATAAAGCTTTTATCAAAAATTTTATAAACAATGCTTGCTTTTTTGCTCAAACTCTTCAAAAGTAATGATTCCTGCATCTCTAGCATTCTCGAGCTGCTTGATTCTGCTAGCAAGCTTAGATTTTTCTTCAATAGCTGACTTTTTATTATTGTATTCTTCTTGTGTAAGAACTCCAGCCGCAAGAGCAGCATTAAGCTTGGAAATTTGGGCATCTAATTCTGAGTTAGAAGAATCTCGTATTAATTCAGCTTTTTTCATTTCAAATTCACCCTGTGTTAAGATTCCCACATCGAGAAAAGCTTTGAGTTTCGCTAATTTCTCTTCAGTTTTAATATCTTGCTTGCTGTTTTGCATTCGTCCCTCAATTTCTAGCTTTTTTGCGTTGTATGCAATTTCATCTATGAAGCCATCGTTATAAGCATTTTTAAGCTGCTGAAGTTTATTTTCGCAAGTACTTGTAGTTTCGATAACAGCTAGCTCTTGGGCTGATTTAGCCTTATCTCCAAATATGATTTTTTGCTCAATAAAATTCCAGAAATCACCCTCAACTTTCACAGACCACCCTGCTGTAATACCACTAAAAATCAGGGTTGTACCACCTGTTAGTATTGCTGCAACGCCACCAGCAGCCAAATTTGATGCCCATTCTCCAGTACTGAGTTCCACAGAAAAATTTTTTGACTGACCTTGAATCATTACGTTAAATGCTCTAGATGCACCAACTAGTTTTCGCCATGTTTCATTTTTACTAGCCTGCAAAAACCATACTCCTTCTGTTTTACTAGTTTGCGCTTGATAGTCCTGCCCACGGAACCATGTTTCAACATCGTTGAGTAGAGCATCTAAATCACAATCTTTGCCTTGATAGATTTTCGTAGTCATACTGCATTCCTTTTATATAACGGAAAGTTTGAAAGTTGTCTTTAAGTTATATTTCCCAGTCAGGGTTAAAAATACACAGGGCAAACGCATCTTATTTTTAGAATGCTTACTTGACCCCCCAAAGCGGTACAAAATGCTTAAAATCTTATTGTTCCCAAGGGACAACCAAAAGTAACAGTACTAGTAAAAATTGTTTTGATTAAAAATTAAAAACACCTTGTGGAATACTCAAGGTGTTTAAGTGCGTAATTCAATTAAGCCGACATTCTTTTATATAAGCTTTGTTTTGTCCAGGCCGAACCACGGCTAGTAGTAAATCCCTCTATGTTGAGTGTTTCAGCCACTTCTGTAAAACCTAGTCCGGTTGACAGCAATTCTTGAGCGCGCGCTATAGCTTGTTCAGTTGTATTTCTAGCTTTTGCGGTTGCAGCTGCACGTCCAGCAGTTCCATTAGGTTCGGCGCCTCTAGTTTTACGTGCCTGTAATGCTGCTTTGGTTCGTGCTGCTATCATATCTCGTTCCTCTTGGCTGATTAGCGCTTTTAACCGTAGTTCCAACATCGAAGCGCTTGGATTCTCTGCTATTAGAATCTCTGGACAATCATAAACGCCATCTAAAAATCCTGTTGCTTGATGTAAATTTCTGCTTAATCGGTCCAACTTGGCTACCATAATTCGTCCACCTACTTTTTTTGCGGCGCCTACAGCTAATTGGAATTGTGGACGCGCTAATGGTGGTACTTTACCACTTACACCTAATTCTGAATAAATTTCTATAACTTTATAACCGTACTGTTCACATACAGACTTGCATAGCTGTAACTGTGCTTCGATGCCTAAGCCTGACTTACCTTGCTCCTCAGTGCTGACTCTTAAATATATAACTACTGAGTTGTTTTTTTGACGTGCCATAAAATACTCAACTTAAACTGTTTTGTTATCTATCCACATTGTAAACTTCTAACGTCCGTTAGTAGTTTACTGGATGTAAACAATCTGTAAAAGTATTGTAAAATCTAAGTAAACTAGATTATACTGCTAGTAAACATATAGATAAAACTTATGGCACAGAAAGTTATTAGTTTCAGATGCGATGACGACATGACTAGAGAGTTAGAGTCAATAAAGTTACCTGATGAGTCGATTATGTTAACCGCTCAACGGGTATTGAGAGAAGCGCTAGGGCTAGGGGTAATTGGTGAACAGGCTAGGCGAGTTGAGGATATTGTTGATGACACAGTGGCGCCGCTACAGCAAGAGATTGAAGAATTACGCACGAGATTAAAGAATTTTGAGAGGCAACTAAACAATTTAAATGATGGTTTTAACGAAAACGTGCCCAACCTGAATACTGATATGTGGATAGTCAAGCAAATGTTATTCGATTGCTCCGAACCATTGGTTAAGCGAGTAGAGCAATTGGAGGAACAAAATAACCGCGCGCTTGGATAAGCTTAATATTTAATAGTCATGCATTAATCCCTATTGCCAGTTTGGTAGTAGGGACTTTATGTGATGGTTATGTGACTGGTGTTTGTACAATTAATCCCTACCAGTGTGGACGGCAGGGATTTTTATGTGACTGTTATGTGACTGGTGTTTCTTGAAAACTCAGGTAAATTCTGGATTCATTTTGGTTGAGTGGTCTACACGGGTAAGGCGCCGATTGTTCAACCAAACTTAACCCAATATCACCAAAAGCCTCTGTAATATGTTGCGCTACTTCTGCCACTTTATTAGTTGGCGCCAGTACCCGAATTTTAATTAACTTTGATGCTTCGAGCGCTGGTGTCTCATCACGCTCCCATTGTTTCTTACTGGCGTTCCAATACCAACCAAGCCGATTAAGTTCGGTATATAACTCATCCTGTGTGTTGTGTGGATAGGTTAATATTTGGGATGCTTGTTTATATTTCTGTGTTTGTTTCATAGCTATAACTTATCGAAACCAGGTAACGCACAATCAACCTTTCTAAATTCATAACTGTCAGAAAATTTCTTAACGATGTTGATGCCAAAATTATCTAATTTAGTCCGTCCAGCGTTATCAAAAGCTTCCATCATGTCGCCATCAAGTTTAATCATATGTGGGATGACGTGACACAAAGTTTTAATCATATCCTCAAACTTTCCATCTTTAGGCTTAACCTCAAAGTACATTTCTGTTGCAGCTACAACCTTAACTGCAATCCATCCATCGGCTGCACTTCCTACTTCAATAAAATTCATAAATTCCCCCTTAAATTGCTCTAGTTATTATCTCTCAAAACGGGTAACAATCATCAACAGTACCCTTAAAATTCTCGTTCAATAAACAGCATATCCAAGTACAATCACCCTCAAAAATTGCTTGACCATTAACGTAACCCATTAGCATTGGTAAGTCGTAATCTTTAACTATTTGAATTGTCGGCTCTATGTACATAAATCAATCATCCTTTGTGAAATATTGGGTATACCAAATAAAAATTAGAAAGGTATATCAAAACTATCATCTATCAACCTTTCTTTATCTTCGAGTAAGCAACATAACATACTATATTGATATTCGTAAATTGGTTGACCTTCTATGTGACCAATTGGTAAATCAATATTGTAGAAAGGGTTAGCCGAATCGTTACCTAAGTAATGTTGATTTGATAATTACATAGTGTTAATTAATCCAAAAAGAACGACATTCTTTTAATAGCTCAATAGTAATATTTAAGTTCCTTTCTATTGCTTCATTTCTTGTATCAATCCAAGGGTGACGAACACCTGTATATTCTCTGTCACGTTGCTCTATATAATTAGCTATTGCAACCAAATTAAGTTTAACTTGGTAGATGTTCATAATGTATTTATCTCTAATTTATGCAGTATTTACTAACATTAATTAATTCGTTTGTAGCTTGTGCGGATTTAGTTGATGTTTGTGCGTTGTGCGGCTTGTGCGTGTTGTGCGCGTCTGTGCGGCAGTCGCACAAGGCATTTTAGATAGTTGCATCAGCGCACACGCACAAGTTAAACGTCACTAAATTATTAGGAATACATTCTCTTTATCATGAATAATATCACCGTGTTCGTTCAAGCTAGGGTTAATAAAATTAGCTCTATTTTGACTAATTAACATATTTACAATATTATGTAAGTCTGTTAATTGGTTAGAGTCATCTAAGCTTTGACATCCATATTTATCCTGAAGATATTTCTTGATTGCATAACATGTTGATGGTAAGCGCTTAATAGCTATTTCTCCCTTACCCGTGCAAGATTCATAAACCTTATCAGCTAATTCCAGATTGTAATCAATGTTAATACTGTCAGTTTTTAGTGAATCTTCTAATTGAGTAACCGCGTAAATATCGTTGGTAATTTGGCTAGTAATTAATGGTTCATAACCTGGTAAATATTGACATGTATCGCGGTTATATCCTGAGTAATTATTTAACTTTGGCATCGAATACCAGTTAGCACTTCCACCCCAATAAACAGCACGATTACAATCAGAATTATTCGCTAGCTCTGTTATTTCTGATTTGTTAAATTTACTAAATAAAGCCGAACGTTTCCACTGTTCCAAAACTCCTATAGCATCTCCTCTAACTAATACAACACTAATCATTTGAGATATTGCACTTAATGTGGAACCACTACCACCAGCAAAAGGAGTTTGAACAAATACCGTAAGGATTCAGGTGACCAGTGGGCGCCTCCTCCCCAAAACTTTAAGCGAGTGA